>Ga0210051_1005713_pt1 | contig 11852 bp, 11 predicted proteins | sample CryGey092014_all_FD_185464 | JGI IMG/M metagenome (GOLD analysis project Ga0210051, IMG submission 185464) | Groundwater microbial communities from aquifer - Crystal Geyser CG23_combo_of_CG06-09_8/20/14_all (SPAdes) (version 2) | ecosystem: Environmental > Aquatic > Deep subsurface > Groundwater...
ATAGCTCAATATCAAGACAACCAGTTATTCATGATTATAAATTTGGTAAAAATAATAGAAAAATAGAACATATTTTTTGGCATAAAATATTAAATAATTAAAATAAAAACAATATGAAAGAACCAAAGCCATCTAATTTGGAAAAAATTAAATTAGAATTTGAAAAAATTAAAAATGAAGTTGGGCAAAGTGAAAATTCAAATCGCGTGGATGAAGATTTTTTAACAGAAGAAGATTGGAGGATATTTGAATCTTTTTTAGATTTAAAAAAGATATATAAAGATTATAAAAAAAAAGAAAAAGACAAAACTATAAGTGTGGAAGACGCAAAGGATTTGAAGATTAAGGTAAAGGACATTTTAAAAAAAATGGAAATATTAAGAAAGGCATTAGTAGATGATAAACAGAAGAGCAGAAGTTATTTTTTTGCGTTTATAAGAGGACTGCTGACGCTAATTACTTATGATTTATAAATAAATAAAATTAAATATTGATTTATGAAAATTTCTTTAAATTGGTTAAAAGATTATATTGATCTGCCAAAAAATATTACTCCGCAAAAATTAACGGAAGATTTGACTATGTCAACTGTTGAAGTTGAAAGTGTAAAAAATCAGGCAGAAGAGTTTGAAAATATTATTGTAGGCAAAATTTTAGAAATAAAAAAACATCCAAATGCTGATAAATTAAAAATTGTTATAACAGATATTGGTCTTTTAGAAAAAGCTCAAATTGTATGCGGTGGCGCAAATTTAAAAGAGGATATGCTGGTTGCTGTTGCTTTGCCTGGCGCTCGTGTAAAATGGCATGGCCAGAGTGAGCCAGTTATTTTAGAAGAAACAAAAATTCGCGGAGAAAAATCTTTTGGAATGATTTGTTCTTCAAATGAAATCGGGCTACAAGATTTATTGCCTTGCGGAGGTATGGAAATTACGGATTTATCAGGAGTATTAAATGATAAAAATATTGGTCAGCCACTTGCCCAAGTTTTAAAATTAGATGATGTAATTATAGAAATAGAAAACAAATCTTTAACTAACAGACCTGATTTATGGTCGCATTATGGAATTGCAAGAGAATTAAGCGTGATTTATAAAATATTATTAAAAAAACCAGAGATTTTTGAAAAGTTCCAAGATACAATTTCCAATTTCCAAATAAATTCCAAATCACAAATTCAAAATTCCAAACTTAATATTAATATAGAAGATAAAAATTTATGCTCGCGATATATTGGTTGTATTATGCAAAATATTAAAATCGCGTCGTCTCCAGAATGGATGCAAAAAAGGTTGGAAGCTGTAGGCTTAAGGGCCATAGATAATATTGTGGACATTACAAATTATGTTTTGTTAGATATTGGAGAACCAACGCATGCTTTTGATTTAGCTTTGCTAAATCAAAAGCAATTTCCAAATAATAAAATAAATATTATAGTAAGAAAGTCAAAAAGAGATGAGATAATTCAAAGTTTGGATGGGGAAGACAGAAAGTTAGATAAAGATATGCTTGTTATTGCAGATACAAAAAAACCAATAGCGATCGCAGGAATAATGGGCGGCGCAAATTCTGAAGTAACTGATAAAACAACAGAAATTATTTTAGAAGCAGCGACATTTAACGCAATGAATATCCGCAAAACTTCTCAAAAATTAAATTTGCGCACAGAAGCATCAGTTCGTTTTGAAAAAAATCTTGATTCTAATTTAGCTGAAATAGCGATGTTGCGAATGCTTTATTTAATTAAAAAAAATATTCCAGAAGCAGAAATTATAGAATATATTGATAATTATCCAGTTAAGCCAGAAAATATAAATATAGAAATAAAGCATAATTTTATTGAGAAGAGAATTGGACAAAGTTTTAGCAAAAAGGAAGTCGTAGATATTTTAACAAGATTAGGTTTTGAAATAGATGAAAAAAATAAAATTTATAAAATTAAAGTTCCAAGCTGGCGCGCGACTGGCGATATTTCAATACCAGAAGATATTATTGAAGAAGTTGCTAGAATTTATGGTTATGATAATTTAAAAGAAAAAGTTGAAAAAGTTGAAATGAACAAAGCTAAATTTCAGTTAGAATTTGATTTAGAAAATAAAATCAAAAATTATTTATCGCTTGGATGTGGAATGAATGAAGTTTTTAATTATCCTTGGTTAGATGAAAAGATTTTGAATAAATTTAATTTATCAGATAAAAATTATATAGAAATTGATAACCCGCCAGCTGAAGAAAACAGATTTTTGCAAATTAGTTTAATTCCTAATTTAATAAAAAACGCGCAGGACAATTTAAGATATTTTTCTAAGTTTAAATTGTTTGAGTTAGCTAGAGTTTTTAAGCCAGGCCAAGATAAAAGTTTTGGTGATGATGTTTTGCCAGAACAGCCAAAAATGTTAGCAGGTATTATTGTTAGTAAAGATGATGTTTTTTTTGAAATAAAAGGAATAATAGAAAAATTTTCAATTTTCAATTTTCAATTTTCAAACAATTTTCAATTAAATAATTTACAATTTTTAAATAAAGAAAAATTTCTTGGGATTTTTCTGGATGATCGGGAGATTGGTTGGCTGGGAGAGATGCAGGATAAAATAAAAAATAAAAATATCGGATTATTTGAAATTAATTTTTCTAAATTATGTAGAAACGACGCACTGCATTGTTCAATGCTGAAATATCAACAAATTCCTCAATTTCCATTAATTGAACGAGATATTGCAATTGAAGTTGATTGGGATGTAAAATGGGGAGATGTTTCGTCCGCCGTCTCCAAGGCTATGGCGGATGAAAATGTAATTAAAAATATTATATTTTTATCTGAGTTTGATTTGAGTGAGAAAAAAAGTTTAGCATTTAAAGTTATTTATCAGGCTGACAGAACTTTAAAAGATGAAGATGTTAAAATTATTGAAAATAAAATTATTAAATTATTAAAAAAGAAATTTAATGCTGAATTAAGAAAATAGTAATTTTATGCTAAGACCTGTTAAAAAATCTGAAAAACAACTTAAAAAACAAAAAAGCAAAAGTAGTGATTATAAAGCTGATCAGATCACAGTGCTTGAAGGTTTAGAACCAGTAAGAAAAAGACCGGGAATGTATATTGGTTCAACCGGCTTAAGCGGTTTGCATCATATGATTTGGGAAGTGGTTGATAATGGCATTGACGAAGCAATGGCTGGTTTTGCCACAGAAATTTCCGTCACTCTTTTAGCTGATGGAAGTGTTTCAATTTCAGATGATGGCCGCGGAATACCAGTTGATATACATAAACAATATAAAGTTTCTGCATTAGAATTGGCTTTAACAAAATTACACGCTGGAAGTAAATTTGGCGGAGGTGGCTACAAAGTGTCTGGTGGTTTGCACGGCGTGGGCGTGTCAGTTGTTAATGCTTTATCAGAGTATTTAAAAGCCGAGGTAAAAAGAGATGGAAAACTATGGATGCAGGAATATGAGCGCGGTAAGCCAAAAAAGAAAGTTAAGGCGATTGGTCCTGCGCGCGACACTGGCACGATTATTACTTTTAAGCCCGATCAAAAAATTTTTGATGTGTCAGAATTTAATTGGCAAACCATTCTTGATCATTTGCGTCAGCAAGCTTATTTAAATAAAGCCGTTAAAATTAAAATTTTTGATGAACGTGTTAGGGGCAAGGCTAAATCTTACGAATTTTATTTTGAAGGCGGAGTTAAATCATATGTAAAACATTTGAATTCTAATAATGAAGTAAAGCATAATAATGTTTTTTATGTTGATAAAGAAATTACACCAAGTCGTAATGGTGTAGTTGAAAAAGACGAGGCAAGCGCAGAAATTAAAAAAGAAAATAAGTATGACTCAGTTGTAGTTGAAATAGCTTTGCAATATGTTGACGATTATCGCGAGTCAGTTTTTTCTTTTGCTAATAATATTTGGAATCCAGAAGGTGGTATGCATATTGTTGGTTTTCGTACCGCCTTAACGCGAACATTAAATAATTACGCGCGCAAGAATAATATTTTAAAAGATAAAGATGTAAATTTGTCTGGTGAAGATGTGCGCGAAGGTTTAACAGCAGTTATTGCCGTGAGAGTAATGAATCCGCAATTTGAAGGTCAGACCAAGGCTAAGCTTGGCAATCCAGAAGTTCGTACTGCTGTTGACGCTGTTTTTGGAGAATATTTTGCTATTTTTTTAGAGGAAAATCCGCGAGATGGAGAAGCCATAATTAGCAAGGCTTTATTATCTGCTCAAGCGCGTCGAGCCGCCAAACAAGCGCGCGAAACAGTTTTGCGCAAAGGAGCTTTAGATGGTTTTGCTTTGCCAGGCAAGCTTGCTGATTGTTCAGCTAAAGATCCAGCTAATTCAGAATTATATATAGTTGAGGGAGATTCTGCTGGAGGTTCGGCAAAACAGGGAAGAGATCGCGAGACACAAGCTATTTTACCTTTACGCGGGAAAATTTTAAATGTTGAAAGAGCCAGGCTTGACAAAATGCTTGCCAATAACGAAGTTAAATCTTTAATAATTGCTTTAGGCACAAGCATTGGCGAAGATTTTGATATTGAAAAATTACGTTATGGCCGCGTGATAATTATGACAGACGCTGATGTTGACGGAGCTCATATTAGAACTTTATTACTAACTTTATTTTATAGGTATTTTCCAGAAATTATACGACAAGGCCATTTGTATATTGCCCAACCGCCCCTTTATTCTTTGAAAAAAGGCAGTGTTATGAAGTATGTTTATACAGATGAAGAAAAAGAGAAAGTTCTTTTAGAACTTTCTCAAGAAACAAGAAACAAGAAACAAGAAACAAAAGATGATAAAAATATAGAAATAGAAAGTGAAGAAATTGGTGTTGGTGAGAAGATTTCAGGAATAAATATTCAGAGATATAAGGGTCTTGGTGAAATGAATCCAGATCAATTGTGGGATACGACTATGAATCCAGAGAATAGAATTTTATTGCGTGTTTCAATTAAAGACGTAGAGCGAGCTGATGAAACTTTTGATATCTTGATGGGTTCTGATGTGGCTCCGCGCAAGAAATTTATACAAACACATGCAAAGTATGTTAAAAATTTGGATGTGTAATAAAATTTGACACAAAAATAATTAATATGCTAAGCTTATAATATAAGCCCGAAAGGCTGTTTTTTAAATAGTTAATTATATTGTTATTCATATGCTAAATAAACTAATACAATATATTAAAGATTCAAAAAGAGAATTGAAAAAGGTTGTTTGGCCAACTAAGAAAGAAGTGCAAAATCACACGCTTTTAGTAATTGCTTTCTCACTTGTTGTGGCTTTTTTTCTAGGCATGATTGATTTTGGGTTAACAGAATTAGTATCACATATACTTAAATAATTATTATGCCTAAACAAATAACAACACAAGGAAAAAGGTGGTATGCCATTCATACTTATTCTGGCTATGAAGAAAGCGTTGCGTATAATTTAAAACAGAGAATTGAATCTTTGGATATGCAGGATAAAATATTTAATGTTTTAGTCCCAAAAGAGAAAAAAATTAAAATTCGCAATGGCAAACGTCAAGTAGTAGACGAAAAAATTTATCCTGGTTATGTTTTGGTTGAAATGCAAGTAACAGACGCGTCTTGGTATGTTGTCCGCAATACGCCAAATGTAACTGGTTTTATTGGAACAGGGACTACACCATCGTCAATGTCAGAAAAAGAAATTGAATTTTTGCAAAAACGAATGGGCATTGAAGAACCAAAATATAAAATAGATATTTCAGAAGGCGCGGCAATTAGAATAGTAGATGGTCCATTTAAAGAAATGGAAGGCAAGGTAACAGAAATTGATGAAGCAAAAGGCAGAGTAAAAGTATTAGTTTCTTTATTCGGACGCGAAACACCAGTTGATTTGGATTTTTTACAAGTTAAAAAGATATAAAATTTTATGAAAAAAATAAAAACAATTCTTAAACTTCAAATTAAAGCCGGACAAGCAAATCCAGCTCCTCCAGTTGGTCCAGCTTTGGGACAGCAAGGATTAAACATTCAGGATTTTTGTACAAAGTTTAATAATGCCACCAAAGACAAAGCTGGCAATGTAATTCCAGTTGAAATTACAGTCTACGAGGATAGAACTTTTGATTTTAAATTAAAAACTTCGCCAGCGGCTGAATTATTAAAAAAAGCAGCCAAAGTTCAAAAGGGTTCTGGCAAACCAAATTCTGAAAAAATTGGCAAAGTTACCAAGGCGCAAATAAAAGAAATCGCGCAAGCTAAAATGCAAGACTTAAATGCCGTTGATATTGAAGGTGCTATGAAAATTATTAAAGGCACAGCAAGGCAAATGGGCTTAACTGTGGAATAAAATAAAGAATGTCATCTTATAGATTAGCCAAATGAGCCATAGGTGAACAAATTATAGATAATAAATATAATTGATTGTGGAATCCCCAGTTTACTAGTAAGTGGGGGAGTTATTACCACAAGAGGAAAATTATATATGAAAAAAGAAGTTAATTTTGACAGGGATAAGACATATTCCTTGGACCAAGCTTTGAAATTAGTCAAAGAAAATGCCAAAGCAAAATTTGACGAATCAGTTGAAGTTCATATTCGCACTGGCATAAATCCAAAAAAGGGCGAACAGCAAGTTCGTTCAACTTGTGTTTTGCCTAATGGAACTGGCAAAACTAAACGGGTTGCTGTTTTTACAGAAAACGAAAAAGAAGCTCAAGATGCCGGGGCTGATATTGTTGGCGGGAAAGAATTGATTGAAAAAATAAAAACAAAAGCCATGATTGATTTTGATATTGCAGTTGCCACTCCAAATATGATGAAAGAATTAGCTCAAATCGCAAAAATTTTAGGTCCGAAAGGTTTAATGCCAAGCCCTAAAAATGAAACAGTTACAACCAATATTAAGAAAACTGTTGAAGAGCTAAAAGGCGGCAAGGTTGCGTTTAAAAATGACGAGACATCAAATATACATCAAGTAATTGGAAAAGTATCTTGGCCAGAAGAAAAATTATTAGAAAACTATAATGCATTTTTAAGCGCTTTAAATAAAGCCAAGCCAACTGGAATTAAAGGAACTTTTATAAGATCAATTTCAATTTGTTCAACTATGGGTACGGGAGTAAAGGTTGCACTATAATAATAATCTATAATATTTTTAAAAAATCTGCTTTTTAGCAGATTTTTTAATTTATGTTATAATTAATATATGCATAAAAATGATAAAAACAACTTTTCTTGTCATCCCGACGAAAGTCGGGATCTAGTTTCTGGATCCCGTGTCAAGCACGGGATGACAAAAAAAGAGCACGGGATGACAAAAAAAGAGCACGGGATGACAAAAAAAGAGCACGGGATGACAAGTTTAAAAATATTTTTTTATATTTTAATTATTATATTAATAATATTTTTAATTTATTTTTTAATTAATAGAAAAACTCTAGCTAAAGAAGATTTTGATGTCTTAAAAATTTATAATAAAAATTTGGAGGAAAGAAATAAATTTAGTTTATATAATTTATCTGGAGGTTATGATATTTCTGTTATAGATTTAGGTGGAGACGGCACAGATGAAATTTTAATTGGCTCTGGCAGATGGTCAAAGCCCGAAGTAAAAATTTTGCGCAAAGACGGAACAGTTATTAATAGTTTTTTAGTGTATAATGTAAATTTTACTGGAGGTATAAATATTGCTGGCTGTGATTTTGATGGCGATGGTAAAGGTGAAATTTTGACTGGCGCAAATGCTGGCGGGGGAGCGCATGTCAGGATTTTTGATGGTTATGGTAATTTAAAAATAAATTCTGGTTTTTTTGCATTTGATAATGATTTAAAAAATGGCGTGCAAATTGGCTGCGTAGACATAAATGGAGATGGTATAGATGAAATTTTGGCTGTTGGCGGAGATAAAATTAAACAGCTTAAAATATTTAATATTAAAGCAGAATTAATTAAAGAAATTAATTTAAAATTTAATTCAGATAATATTGATGTGGCCGCTGTGGACTTGGGCGGAGATGGTATAGAAGAGATTTTAGTTTCAGGCGGTTTTTTAGATAGACCATTAGTTCAAATTTATCGCGGAGATCTAAGTTTGATAAATGAATTTTATGTTTATAATGAAAATTTTACAGGTGGTGTTAAAGTTTCTGCCATAGATATAGATGGCGATAAAAAACAAGAAATTGCAACAGTACCAGGATTGGGCGGCGGACCCCATTTAAGAATTTTTGACGGCTATGGAAATGAGAAAAAAACAAAATTTGTTCTTGATAAAAATTTTATTGGCGGATTATCCATAGCAGTTAATAGTTCACAAGAAATTTTAGTTGCTCCACAGAATTTGCCATTTGGAAATAGAAATATTTATAAATATATAGATATAGATGTTTCAGACCAAACTTTTAAATGTTATCAAAATGGCTTTTTAACTTGTGATTTAATTACTTCAACCGGTAAACCTTCCACGCCAACTCGTTATGGCGAATTTATTGCTTTTTCCAAATATCCTATGGCTTATGGAGGAGCAGATGGTTTGCGCTGGGCAATGCCATGGTTTATTGGATTTTATAAATCTGGCAGTTTAGAAAATGGAATTCATGAATTGCCATTTTTAAATGGTTATCGGGAAGGCGAAAGAAGTTTAGGATACGCGGTGTCGCACGGTTGCGTGCGTTTGCAAATTGGCGAAGCCAAAAAAGTTTATGATTGGGTAGAGATTAATAAAACTAAAGTAATTGTGCATAAATAGAAATCATGTCAAAGTTTATTGTTTTTGAAGATATTAAGAAAAAATTAAATTTGAAATAATTGCTGGATTTATTTTTTAATTTATGATAGAATTAAAATATAAATGTCATCCTAAACTTGTTTTCCTGTCATCCCGCCGCTCGCGAGCGGCGGGATGAAACAAACTTATCCTAGAAATTCTGAAATACATTAGAATGACACTAAATGCCGAAACAGGTTCGGCATGACAAGAAAATTATGAAATAAATTTGGGATGACAAAAAATTATGCAAAAATTTAAACCAACCATTGGCTTGGAAATTCATGTTCAGCTCAAGACAAACACTAAGATGTTTTGTGATTGTTTAAATGAAACTTGGAAAATAGGACTGGAAGATTTAGAGCCAAATAAAAATGTGTGTCCAGTTTGTTTAGGGCATCCAGGGACATTGCCAGTAATCAATAAACAAGCTGTTGAAATGGTTTTAAAAGCTGGTTTGGCTTTGAATTGCAAAATAAGAGAAAAATCAAAATTTGACCGTAAACAATATTTTTATCCTGATTTGCCAAAAGGTTATCAAATTTCACAATATGATCAGCCATTATGCGAGAATGGTGAAATCAAATTACAAAGACAAACATCAATAAATAATTCGCATATTATTCACATTAAAAGAATACATCTTGAGGAAGATACAGGAAAATTAACTCATATTAATAATGGTAGTTTAGTTGATTATAACCGCGCGGGAGTGCCTTTGATGGAATTAGTCACAGAACCAGACATTGAATCTGGCGCAGAGGCTAAAGAGTTTTGTCAGGAATTGCAAAGAATTTTCCGAGAACTTCAAATCTCGGACGCTGAAATGCAAAAAGGGCAAATGCGTTGCGAAGTAAATATTAGTGTAAGCCATACCGAACAATTAGGCATAAAAGTAGAAATAAAAAATCTTAATTCTTTTAAAGCTGTTGAAAAATGTATAAATTATGAAATTAATCGACAGACTAAATTATTAAATAATAATCAAAAAATTATTCAGGAAACACGCGGTTGGGATGAAAATAAATCAGAAACTTTTTCTCAAAGAATTAAAGAAGGTTCTGCGGATTATAGGTATTTTCCAGAACCTGATTTACCGCTGATGAGATTTCACACTGACTTCCCGCCTGCCAGTCGGGCAGGCAGTCAAGGTCAAGAAGAAACCTTTTCTAAAGAGGGTTTGAAAACCATGGCTAAAGCCAGTGAGAATTTTATTGATATTGTAAAATTAAAACAAGAATTGCCAGAAATGCCGCAAGATAAAAGAAATAGATTTATAGATGAATATGGTTTTAAGTCAGCGGATTCTAAAATTATTACTTCAAATTCTGATTTAGCTGATTATACTGAAAATGTTATTTCTGAATTAAAACGATGGCTTGACGATACACCTGAAATTGAAGGAACAGGAAATGAAATTTGGCAAAAACACAGCCATAAACTTACAAAATTAGTCGCAAGCTGGTTAATTAATAAGCTTGGTGGTTTATTAACTGCCCGTAAATTAAATTATACAGATAATACAATTAGCGCAGAAAATTTTGCAGAGTTTATTAGTATGATATTTACAGGTAAAATTTCTACAAAAAATGCAAATATTTTATTAAAGAGAATGTTAGAGACCAGCGGAGATCCGTCAAATATTTTAGAAGATGAGGATTTAATCGCGGAAGATTTAGATTTAGAAAAATTAGTGCAGGAAATAATAAACAAAAATTCTGAACAAGTTCAACAATTTAAAAATGGCAAAACTAATTTAATTAAATTTTTTCTTGGGCAAGCAATGAAAGAATCAAAAGGCAAAGCAGATCCAAAGCAAGCAGAAGAATTATTAATCCAAAAACTTTCTGATTAATTTTTCAGCTTGGGGTTTATTTTTTATCCAGTTAATATTTTTATCCCGTTTAAACCATGTCATTTGTCGCTTGGCAAATTGATGAGTATGAATTTTAATTAATTTTATTGTATCTTGTAGAGACGCAAAATTTTGCGTCTCTACATTATTATCTAAAAAATCTAAAATTTCTTTATACCCAATAGTTTCCAGAGCCGCAGAATTTTTAGAGAATTTTTTAATTATTTTTTTAGTTTCATCAACTAATCCTAATTTGATCATATAATCAACTCTAGAATCTATATTTTTATTTGTTTTTTCTCGCGGTAAAGTTAAGCCAATTTGCAGAATATCAAATAATGGTTTGCATTTTTTGCGAGATTCAGAAAATTTTTGTCCGCTTAAACAGACTTCCAGAGCACGATCAACCCTGCGTGTATTTTTTAAATCTAAAAAATTTAAACATTCAGGGTCTATTTTTTTTAATAATTTAATTTTACTGGATTTACTTAATTTACTTATTTTACTTCTCACTTTTTTATTTGATTTAATTTTTGGAATATTATAATTATCTATAATACTAGAAAGATATAATCCAGTACCACCAACAAGAAAAGGCGTTTTATTTTTTTTAATAATATCATTAATTTTTTTTAAAGCTAATTTTTTATACTCTGCTAAAGTAAAAGTTTTGTCAGGATTTATAATATTAATTAAATTATATTTTATATTTTTATATTCTTTTAAATCTTTTCCAGTGCCAACATTTAAATATTTATAAATTTGCCTTGAATCAGCTGAAATTATTTCACCATTAAATTTACGCGCCAAAGCAACTGCCAGTTTTGTTTTGCCAGTTGCTGTAGGACCTGAAATTACGATTAATTTTTTATTTTTTAATAATGTCATTCTGAGGGAGCGAAGCGACCCAAAAACCTCTTCGCTTTGTCATGCCGAACTTGTTTCGGCATTTAACAAAAAATTACAATAGATCCTGAAACACCTGCCCGTCCGTTCTGGCGGGAGTTCAGGATGACAAAATGGGAAATTTATGATGGCATCTTTTTAATATTGCCAGAATACTTTTTCGCAGTTTGCGCGCGTAAAATTTGCCCTGCCAAAGTGCCGCCTTTTTTACGCTTTATTTTTTTCTTACGCGATATTTCCTCGCGTTTTTCTGTTTTTATTTTAGTTTGCATAAAATTTTAAATCCACCTTCTTGTGTTTTTAAAATATTTTTTGTAATTCTCACCAAATTTTTCAC
>Ga0210051_1005715_pt1 | contig 11846 bp, 12 predicted proteins | sample CryGey092014_all_FD_185464 | JGI IMG/M metagenome (GOLD analysis project Ga0210051, IMG submission 185464) | Groundwater microbial communities from aquifer - Crystal Geyser CG23_combo_of_CG06-09_8/20/14_all (SPAdes) (version 2) | ecosystem: Environmental > Aquatic > Deep subsurface > Groundwater...
CCGCTATTTGATTGTCTTTTAGTTTTTGTTGGCGTTTCACCCTGAAATTATACCACTTTTAGTCCAGTATTGGAATGTGATGTCTATAGCATTTTAGTTGATTTTCATCCCCCGCATCGTGTGATGTTTGCGGCCGACTTTGATTCGAGCCAATTCTTTTTCAATTGAAGCGGCTACGCGCGCATATTCGCCGTCATCCATAGTGATTTTTTCTTTCTTCAACTCTTCCGCTCGCTTTCTCGCATCTTCTGCTCGTGTCACATCAATTTCCTCTGCCCGCTCGGCCGTGTCAGCCAAAATAACCAAGGTGTTCTGATTGAATTCAATAAAACCGCCTGACACTGCCAGGTCAATTTCTTTCTCACCAATCTTCACCATAATTTCTCCGGCTTTCAGAGATGCGATATAGGGTCTGTGACTCGGCAAAATTGTAATCTCGCCATTCGTCACCGGCAAAGTCGCCTGATCAACCTCTTCTTCAAAAACAATTTTTTCCGGAGTAACAATTTTGAATTTTATTTTGTCTTCTGACATAAATTATATCTTGTAATTTTAAATTTTCAATTTTAAATTTGAAATGAAATATAAATTTTAAAATTTACAAATTCGATTATTTAAAATTAATTTAAAATTTTAAATTTAGAATTTAAAATTAAATCTTTTTAATATCGTCTATCATCCCTTTCATATAAAACTCTTGCTCCGGAATTTCATCATAGCCGCCATCCAAAATCATTTTGAAAGATTTGATGGTGTCAGCCAGTTTCACATATTTTCCCGGAGTACCCGTAAATTGTTCCGCCACAAAAAATGGCTGGGACAAAAATTTCTGGATTTTTCTAGCACGCGCTACAGTCACTTTGTCTTCATCGGACAATTCTTCCATGCCCAAAATAGCAATAATATCCTGTAAGTCCTTGTATCTCTGCAAAACTTTTTGCACGCCTCGTGCAACAGAATAATGTTCTTCACCCACGATTTTTGGGTCGAGAATGGTTGAACTGGAATCCAATGGATCAACGGCCGGATAAATTCCTAATTCAGAAAGTCCGCGGGAAAGCACTACGGTTGAATCCAAATGGCCGAAAGTTGTGGCAGGCGCCGGGTCAGTTAGGTCGTCAGCCGGTACATACACCGCTTGCACGCTCGTTACTGAACCTTTTTTGGTCGAAGTGATTCGTTCTTGCAACTTGCCCATTTCTTCCGCCAAAGTCGGCTGATAGCCCACGGCTGATGGAATGCGTCCCAATAGCGCTGACACTTCTGATCCGGCTTGCGTGAAACGGAAAATATTGTCCACAAAAAACAAAACATCTTTGCCTTCCGTGTCACGGAAATATTCCGCCATCGTCAAAGCTGACAATGCCACGCGTTGTCGCGCTCCCGGTGGTTCGTTCATTTGTCCAAACACCAAAGCCGTCTTATCAAGCACGCCGGATTCTTTCATTTCATGATATAAGTCATTGCCTTCGCGAGTTCGTTCTCCCACACCGGCAAAAATTGAATAGCCGCCATGTTCTTGCGCAATGTTACGAATAAGTTCCTGAATAACCACAGTCTTGCCTACGCCCGCCCCACCAAACAAGCCAACCTTTCCACCTTTCACGAAGGGACAAATAAGGTCAATAACTTTGATGCCGGTTTCCAAAATTTCCGCCTGTGTTGATTGCTCATCAAAATTTGGCGCGTCTCGGTGAATTGGGTCTCTTCTTTCCGCTTTGATTTCCATATCAATGCCGTCGATCGTTTCTCCCAACAAATTAAACATGCGTCCCAAAACTCCCGCACCCACCGGCACTGAAATGGCCGCACCTGTGTCAGTCACTTCCATCCCGCGGCGAAGACCATCGGTCGAACCCATCGCCACCGCGCGCACTTTGTTGCCGCCAGTGTGTTGATGAGTTTCTAAAACTAGCTTCTCACCATTTTCCAATTTAATTTCCAATGCGTCATAAATCCGTGGCAGCCCTTCTGCAAATTCCACATCCACAACAGGACCGATGACCTGAGTAATTTTACCTATGTTTTTCATACAATTATATTATATAATTTAAAACTTATTTATTAACTTGATTATAATTTCAAATTTGATTTTTAAAAAATATTCCTGCACTTACGAAGTGCGTTTCCCTGCCTACCGGCAGGCAGGTAAATTCCAGCGCATGAACGTTAAGAAATTTTTATCCCGTTATGCCCGCCCTAAAAATTTTAGCGAGTAAGCTGAGAATTTAGACAGCACGAGTCGTGCAGCCTTTTTCTTTTCTCCACTTTTCTTTTGGGAAAAGAAAAGTGGAACATTTCAAAAAACTAACTTTCAAGAGCAGTGCGTCCTGCGCTGATCTCCGCGATTTCCTGTGTAATCTTCATCTGCCTGATCTGATTATATACAAATGTTAAATCATCTCGCATTTCTCCCGCCGCATCGGTCGCTCCGCGCATCGCCATCATACGGGATGATTCCTTGGAAGCATTGGATTCCAAAATCGCGTGATAGATTTGCATTTCAATCAATCGTGGAAAAATATATTCCAAAACTGAGGCTGGCGTCGGTTCAATTTTATATTCCCGGATTGGTTCTTCCAGTCCATATTCTTTAGCCAGAACATCCATCTCCGCAATTTGTTTTTCCAAATCGATTTTACTTAGTGGCAAAAGTTGCCTGACTTTGGTTTGCTGGTTCATAGCGGAAATATAATCCGTATAAAAAACCACCACCTTGTCATATTTTTTCGCCAAATAATCATCCGTCACAATCTTGCTGATTGCCCGCACTCCGTCAATCTTTGGCAAATAGGTCAGCTCATTGAAAGAAGCCACGATATCCTTGCCGGCTTTGCGCACCACGCTCTCGCCCTTTTTTCCAATCGTGATGAAATCAATTTTAATTTCCCTCACCGTGGATTCAATTTTCTTTCTGCCAATTCGATTTATTTTCAATTTTTCCGGATGAGCAATTTCCTCTTTGATCTTTTTCGCAATTTGCGCGTTAAATGCTCCGCACAATCCCTTGTTGGAAGTTATAGCAATCGCCAAAACATTCTTGACCTCGCGCACCTCCAAAAGTCCGGTTTGATATTCTTCAAAAGCCCGCGACAAATTTGTCAGCACGCTCCAAGCCGCATGCGCATAGGGACGAATTGCCAAAACACTGGCCACTGATTTTCTCATTTTGGCAGCCGAAACCATCTCCATCGCTCGAGTAATTTTCTGAGTATTCCCCACTGATTTTATGCGTCTTCTGATGTCGCGTGTACTTGCCATAAATTTATTAATTTAGAATTTCTAATTTTGAGTGAATTTTTAATGTTTTAATTTTTAAAAATTCTGTCATTCAATTTTGAATCGAAATTCAAAATTCATACTTCAAAATTTAATTGCTACTCTGATATACTTCTTTAAATTCTTTAATTGTTTTTTCCAAATTCGCTACTACCTCCTCTGACAATTCTTTTTTCTCCGCAATCAAATCCAAAGTTTCTTTGGCGCTTGATTTCAAATATTTATGGAAATCATTTTCCCAAGCCTTTACTTTTTCCACTATCACATCATCCAAAAATCCATTGGTCAAAGCATATAGAATTGCCACTTGGTTTTGCATCGGCATCGGTTCATACTGATCCTGTTTCAAAATCTCCACTGTTCTTCGTCCGCGTTCAATCTGCCGTCGTGTGTTCTCATCCAAGTCCGATCCAAATTGCGCGAAGGCTTCCAATTCTCGGAATTGCGCCAAATCCAAACGCAATTTTCCAGCCACCTTTTTCATAGCTTTAGTTTGTGCAGCGCTTCCTACGCGTGAAACTGACAAGCCAACATTCAAAGCTGGACGAATTCCTTTGTAAAATAAATCAGTTTCCAAATAAATCTGTCCATCCGTAATGGAAATTACATTGGTTGGAATGTAGGCGGACACATCGCCGGCTTGGGTTTCAATAATTGGCAAAGCCGTGATTGATCCGCCGCCAAAATCTTCATTCAAGCGCGCTGATCTTTCCAAGAGTCGGGAATGCAAATAGAAAATGTCTCCGGGATAGGCTTCGCGTCCCGGTGGTCTTCGCAAAATCAAAGAAATTTGGCGATAGCTCCAAGCGTGCTTGGATAAATCATCATAAATAATCAAAACATCTTTACCCTTGTCTAGAAAATATTCACCCATCGCGCAACCGGCGTAGGGAGAAATAAATGACAAAGCCGCTGGATCGGAAGCACCGGCCACCACCATAATGGTGTGTTCCATTGCTCCGCGCTTTTCCAGTTCAGCTACAATTCTGGCAATTTTGGATTCCTTTTGCCCAATGGCTACATAAATACAAATCAAGTCCTGACCTTTCTGATTAATAATTACATCAATCGCCACCGCTGTCTTTCCGGTCTGCCTGTCGCCAATAATAAGTTCTCGTTGTCCGCGACCAACCGGAATCACGGCGTCAATCGCTTTGATACCTGTTTGCACTGGCACACTCACTGATTTTCTGGTAATTACGCCAGGCGCAATTTTTTCCACCGGATAATATGTTTCTGATTTTATTTCACCTTTGCCATCAATCGCCACGCCCAGCGGATTAACCACTCGTCCAATCATCATATCGCCCACCGGCACTGACAAGATTTTTCCGGTTGATTTCACCGTGTCGCCTTCTTTGATGCCGGCATAATCGCCCAAAATCATTGCGCCGACCGCGCCTTCTTCCAAGTTCAAAGCCACTCCAAACACTCTTTCCGTCTTAGTCTGTGTTCCGTCCGTATTGGTCTGCACCATTAATTCTAGCATTTCCGAAGCCATCGCGTCTGACAATCCGGAGATCTTGGCCACGCCGTCTCCAACCTCAACCACCGTTCCGACTTTTTCAGTCTGCGTGGTCGCCTCAAAATTTTCTAATTGTTTCTTTAGCTGATCTACGATATAGTCTTTATTGTTCATAAAATTATATTTAATTTATTGTGAATTATTTTTAATCACTATCTAATCGCTTCTCATTAAATCTAAATTTCAAAATCCAAATTTCAAATCAAATCCAAAGCCTAAATTTTTAATTTTTTAATTTTGAAATTGATTTGAAATTTTAATTTTGATATTTGAAATTTTCAGGCTACTAGATTTTTCTTTAATTCTATTAGCTGCTTCCTAACACTTGCGTCCATCATTTCATCTCCTACCTGCAAAATGATTCCGCCTTTTATTTTTTCATCAATAATATTTTTTATTCCTACTTCCTTCGCGCTATATTTGTTGATTATATAAGTTTTTATTTTGTTAAGTAACTCGTTACTTAACACTTCTCTGCTCGTTATCTCAGCCTCTACGATGCCCTGATCTTTATTATAAATATCTAAAAACTTTTCAATGGTTTTTTTCGCCAATTTCATCTGCCCATTTTTTTGCAAAAGCTTAAAAAAATTAGCCACAACAGAATCAATTTCCAGTTGTGATTTTTCTTTGGTAGCCTCATATAGAGACTTGGCATATTGTGTCGTTGTTATTTTCATATCTTTTACTCCCTTAAAGCTGAGCTTTTGCGCAGAGGGTTTCGAAAAGCTTGGCTTTAGGCACACTCATTTCTCACACTCGAAAAGCCGAGCTTTATGTACCGTCTACGCTATACTTTTGCTGATTAACTCCTGATCCTTATTGCTATCTAATTTTTCATGAATAATTTTTTCTGTTGCCATCACCACTAAATCAGCCACTTCTGATTTGACTTCCGCTAAAATCTTTTCTTTTTCTTGTTCAATTTGTTTTTTGGCATCCTCCAGCATTTTGTCAGTTTGACTCTTGGCCGAAACCACAATGTTCTCCGATTGAGTTACTGCTGTTTCTTCTGCTTTTTTGATTATTTCTTGCGCCTGTTTTCTAGCTTCAACCAACACCGCCGCTTCCTTCTCAGAGATTTCAGACAATTTTTTATGTGAAGCTTCAGCATCTGCTAATCCTTTTTCAATCTTCTTTGTTCTTTCGTTCAAAAGCTTCAAAATTGGCCCGTAAGCAAATTTATACAGCACCACGAAAACAATAACGAAATTAACCAACTGCGCAATTATCATGCCCGCCTCAATGTGAAATGTTTTTACTAATTCATCCATAATACTATAATAATCAAGATGCAAGATACCTGCCTACCGGACAGGCAGGCAATCACCAAATAATTTCCAACAACCAAATTCCAAACTTTTTGTTTATTGAATATTTTTAATTTGTGATTCCTGCCTGCCGGCAGGCAGGTGTTTGTTCCTTGTTTCTTGATGTTTGGTTATTTTTTAAATAGTCTCATTCAGACCCTCCATTGCTGAAGAGTCTTGTGAAATTACTTTATTGAAAAAGCAATAACAAGTGCGTAGATTGCGATAGCTTCTGCAAACGCAGCCGCTAGAAGCATCGGCACTAGAATTTTTCCGGTTGCCTCAGGATTTCTCCCGATTGATTCCATCGCTTTTGATCCAATCATACCGATCGCAAAACCGGGTCCAATTGAGCCGAGGCCGATTGCCAAGGCTTTCGCTAACATCACTGATTCCATAATTTTTTGTGCTTATATTATAAGTGCTTTCCCTGCCTGCCGGCAGGCAGGTCTCTCTTTGGGGAGCACTAACAATACCAGCATAAACTTAAATTAATTAATGACTTTAATTTTAAAGTCTAAATTTTAAATTATAAATGAAGTCCAAATGAATAAATTTTTAAATATTTATAGATTTGTAAATTGATTTAAAACTTAAAATTTAAAACTTAAAATTCCGATTAGTGCTCTTCACTCGTAGTCGCAATTGTCATAAATACCAGTGTCAACATCGCAAAAATCAATGCTTGAATAATCCCAACTACAATTTCCATAAATATAAACGGCAACGGCAGAATGAAAGCAAAAATTGCCATCATCGAAGCCATTAGCACTTCACCGGCAAAAATATTTCCAAACAACCTAAAAGAAAGCGAAGCTACTTTGGCAATTTCTCCAATTATTTCAATCAGCCCCACAAATGCCTTAATTGGATTTACTAAGATAACAGAAATATCTTTCTTGATTTTTTTCGGTATTTCCAGAAAGGCTTTGACATTCAAAAACTTATTCAAATGATTGCCGATGCCAATCATAACCACGCCCATAATATGCGACGCCGCCACGGCAAAAAGCGAAAGTGCCAATGTTAAATTAAGGTCAGCTGTCGCTCCGCGAAAAAGCGGCACGAAAACCTTGCGCGCCCCCTCGCCTTCCACAAAACCAATCGTCCCAACCCCCGGCAGAAGTCCCAGCCAATTATTTATGAGAATAAAAAGAAACAGTGTCAAAGCGATCGGTAAGAATTTTTCCGTTTTTTTCCGATTGCCCGTCACGCTGTCAGCCAATTTCAACGCCTCTTCCATCAGAATTTCGAAGATGTTTTGCAATCCCTTAGGCACGCTCTTTATTTTTTTTCCGATTAAAACAAATAATATCACCAAGATAATAACCGTCGCCCAACTGTTAATTAAGGCATTGGTGACTGTAAAGTTTCCAATATGAAAAATCGGCTCAGCGAAAAGTGTCGCCTCATGCGAGATTTCCGCATTCGCTGTTTCCGGACTATTCGTTTGTGCTAAATTTTCTGACATAGTTTATTTTGAAACAAATCTACTTTTTCTTTTCTTCAGTGTCAATTCTTTTTAATTCCGCTAGAGCATCCTTAATCATTCCATAGATTGAAACTGCAAAAGCAATTCCAATCGACAGCAGAAACAGCCACGGCTCGGTTTCATATTTTCCATCTAACCATCTGCCGACAAAAACTGCCGACAAAATCGGACCAGCAATCCATGCGCTTAATTTAAAAAAAAGGCGCAGGCCATTTCCCCACCAATAACTTTTATTTTGGTTATTTTCACCTTCCATTATTTTGCTTTTAACGCCCTAAATCTGAGGGATAACAATAGGCTTGTTCCTAAAGAATCTTTTCGCTAAAAACTTCCAAATTTTGACTGCGACTGGTTAAAAATTTCTCAGATACTAGGGTATTCTTCTAAATTTTTAACTGCGTCGCACCCAAAATTAAAAAGTTTCGCTTGAAAAATTATTTAGGAACAAACCTGATATTAATTGTCGCTCAAAATCACAAAAAAGTCAATTCCCGTAAAATTTCTTCGAAATCACGGGACAGGTCCAGTAAAATTTTTTGTCAAAAACCCCGCTATCTAAGCCTGTAAAAATTTGCGATAGCAATATTTTACAAGTATCACCTCTCAAAATTATTACAAATCTCAAAAAATCTTTCCGCAGTTTGTGTGGTTATCCTGTCCACTTCTTTAGCCGAAATTTGCTTTATTTCAGCAATTTTTTCGTTTACATACATAACGAAGGCCGGTTCATTCCTCTTGCCCCGATACGGCACTGGGGTGAGATAGGGACAATCAGTTTCCAGCATAATTTTATCTATGGGAATGATCTTTATCACTTCAATAATCTCCGATCCAGCCTTGGCATAGGTTATATTGCCGGTGAATGAAAAGAAGATATTGTCATGCTGTAATAGCTTTTTTGTAAATTCCAGATTTCCTCCGTAGCAATGAAACACGAACCGCGTATCGCATATCGCGTATCGCATAACTATTTCATAACAATCTTCATAAGCATCCCGACAATGAATAATCACTGGTAGATTAAATTCTTTCGCCAACTCAAGTTGTGCCACAAAGCCTTTTTTCTGATTTTCTTTCTGTTCTGATGTTATAGAATTTTCAGTATGACTGAAATAATCCAAACCAATTTCACCAATCGCCACAACTTTTCTATTTTCTGCTAAATTTTTCAGTTCATCAAAGATTTTTGAAATTTTGTCATTTGGAATTTGAAAATTGTTTGGAAATTGGAAATTGCCTGCCTGTCCGGTAGACAGGGAAATTGGAAATTCTTCAACTTGGTTGAAGATATGTGGATGTAAACCAATTGAAGCATATATGTTTTTGTAAGAACCAGCTAACTCAACCGATTTTAGGCTGCCATCCATATCCGCTCCAACATTAATAATTTTTTCCACGCCACCAGAAAAAGCGCGCTGCAAAGTTTGCGTGCGATCCAAATCATATTGCTCAAAATCAATGTGGGCGTGTGTATCAATCATTTGCGTATTTCTTTTTATCAGCTACCTCACCTTTTTTCCATAAATAATATCCAACTGCTCCGCCAATTGCTATGGCAAAAACAAGCACGATCAAAACATACTGGGTTGTCATATCTACGGGCACCATTATATTTGTAAATAATAACTTGCTTTTTTTCGGAGCTGTCGAAGCGCTATCACTGAAACTAAAGCCTTTGGAAATTCTATTATTATAATTAGCAACTTCCTCGGCATTCATATTTTCATAGCTTTCTCCGCGCGCGCCCATAATATATTCTCCAGAATAATCGCCATCGGAATCACCGGAAGAATTTTGATCGGAATTTCCTTGCAAATCAAACAAAGAAGTTTTTGTTGAATTTAACGGAACACCTGAATCGCCAAAAAAAGAACTGATACCGCCGACAATCTGATTGAACAAACTCCCGCCGGAATCTGAATCTGAATCTGACGGCTCATCCTTCTTTTTATCCTCAACATTCTTACTGACACTGGCTCCGACATCATATATCGGATTGGCCGACGGCTTTTCATCTTTTTCCGAAAAAAATGTCGTTGTTCCATAACTGGCGCCGTTCGCCGTTAGAGGAATGCCACTTGCAATCATCAATAGTATAAATATTGCGGCAAACGCAGCCGACGTAATTTTTTTTATTTGTTTCATTTTTTATTTTTATGCTAAACAAAAATTTACTTTATTCGCGGAAATAAAATTTCCGTTTGTTTTGTTTCCAAAGCTTTTTTAATTTTTTCGGATGTGTCGGGCATGAAAGGCATCAATCTGTTCGCTATAACAAATAAATCTCGCATCAATTTATCCATAACTTCATTAAAAGCTTTCTGATTATTTTTTACTAATTCCCATGGTTTAGTTTCAGCTATATATTTATTGTCCTCTGCAACCAAAAGCCAAGTCATTTTTAATTCCTGATCAAATCTAAATCTGGAAAAACGCTCAATAATATTTCCATCAATTTTAAATTCCCTATTAGAAATATTTTTTTCATAATTTTCACTCAATTTTACAACTCTTGAAACTAAATTTCCCAATCCATTGGCTAAATCAGCATTATAATTCTCAATCATCCTCTCCATTGTTACATCAATATCCTGCCCAAATGGACCGGCGGATAATAATAAATATCGCGTGCCATCCGCCCCAAATTTTTCAATCATTTCTTCAATGGCAATTGCATTTCCCAGGGTCTTACTCATTTTTTTCCCATCTGACAAAATATGTCCATGAGTGAAAAGGACTTTTGGCAATTCAATACCCAGATGCAGAAGAATCGCTGGCCAAATTGTCGCGTGCACGCGCAGAATATCCTTACCGATAAGCTGAACATTAGCCGGCCAAAATTTACTAAAATTATCGCCACTTGCCCCGTGGTCCGCCTCGGACTTTACGGGGTCCCATCCGATTCCAGTTAAATAATTTAACAAAGCATCAATCCAAACATAGGCAGTTTGCTCTGGGTCAAAAGGCAACGGGATCCCCCATTGTACATTTTTTCTAGATATGGATATATCGTTTAATTTTTGACTTTTTAGAAATGCCAGCATTTCATTCCTGTATCTTTCCGGCGCAATCCAAAACTCATTTTTTTCAATTTTTTCAATGAGGTCATCTTGAATATCAGCCATTTTTAGAAGATAGCATTCTTCCTCCATTTTTTCCGGCACCGTATTATGATCAGGACATTTTCCATCCACCAATTCATTTTCACTTTTAAATTGCTCGCATCCGACGCAATACATACCGAAGTAAGTACCTAAGTATATACTTCCATTATCTTTCAAGGTCTGCAAAACTTTTTGTACAGCCGCAATATGTTTTGGATCGGTAGTTCTAATAAAATTAGAATATTCAATATTCAAATCTTTCCAGAGCTTTTTAAATTCTCCAGAAATTTCATCTACAAATTGCTGCGGATTTTTTCCGTTTTCCTGCGCCTTTTTTTGAATCTTCAGCCCATGCTCGTCTGTGCCAGTCAAAAAGAAAACCTCTTTACCTTGAAGTTTTTGAAAACGCGCCAAAACATCTGCCGCGATGGTCGTGTAGGCATGCCCGATATGCGGCTTGGCATTGACATAGTATATTGGAGTTGTGATATAAAATTTCTCTGGCATGCTAATAATCTTAATAAACAATACTTACAAATTCGCCTTTCACTTTGCCGGGATTTTGCTGGAAATATTCTAAAACCTCGCTCACTGTGCCACGAACAATTTCTTCAAACATCTTAGTCAATTCACGGCCGAGAATTATTTTTTTTTCCTCCGTAGAGACGCCCCGACGGGGCGTCTCTACCGCGATTGTTTTTAGCAATTCCAAATTTTTCAAAACTCGATGCGGAGATTCATAATATATAACCGGCAAGGAAAATTCCACCACTTTTTTAAAAAATGTTTCCCGCCCTTTTTTGTGCGGTGGAAATCCCAAAAAAACAAATTCACTCAAATCTATACCCGAAACGCTGGCCAAAGTTGTCACGGCTGACACACCCGGCACCGGAACAACCAAAATTTGCTGTGCCACGGCCGCCTCCACCAATTGATTGCCTGGATCAGAAATGCCTGGAGTGCCGGCGTCAGTCACCAGAGCCAAATTCTTTCCACTTCTCAATTCTTCGATTAAAAATGCTAGTTTTGGCACCGGTTTGACTGCTCCGCCCCTTTTCAGGTTTTGATAAAAGGAAGTGGCTGGCGTCTCAATGCCATAGTGGTCTAAAAGTCTTTTAGTTACTCGAGTATCTTCA
>Ga0210051_1005716_pt1 | contig 11840 bp, 8 predicted proteins | sample CryGey092014_all_FD_185464 | JGI IMG/M metagenome (GOLD analysis project Ga0210051, IMG submission 185464) | Groundwater microbial communities from aquifer - Crystal Geyser CG23_combo_of_CG06-09_8/20/14_all (SPAdes) (version 2) | ecosystem: Environmental > Aquatic > Deep subsurface > Groundwater ...
CGCCCAGGGTGCGCTGGCCGGCCACTACGAGCCACAGAGCGCCCAGGATCAGCAGGCTCAGCACATTGTCGCCAAACGTGGTGCCGAGTTCGGAGATATTGCCCCCGCTCAACACCCCCAGGAGGGCGATTCCCAAGGCGAGTGCTCCGGCCCGCCGCGGCGTGGCGGCCGTGACCAGGCGCCGGGCCAGATGGTAGAGCAAGGGCAGATTCAGGCCCTGCACCGCGCCCAGCACAAAGGCCACGCCCCGCGGCGGCAAAGCCTTGACCAGATAATAGAACGGCACATGCAACAGGGGGTTGTAGTAGGTGGCCACCTGCGCCGGGGCAACGTCATAGTCCAGGCGGCCATGCAAAAAGGCATAGGCATTGTAATAGTGATAGTTGCGCAGATCCCAGTTGGCATCCTGGCCCAAGGCCAAAGCCAGCAGGCCGAAAACGAGCGGCGCCAGCAACCATGGCAGCCAGGCCATGCAAGACGCGGGCCCGAGCAAGGCGCACCGGCCACCTATGGCGCAGGGGCGCGAGAGCAGTGGATTTCTCATCGGGATAACGTAGCGTTAAACCTCGGCAACTCGGGACAGGTCCAGCAACTTCTTGCCTGACCTATTTGATACGGCCAGTCGATTTTCGTAGCCTGGCAACAATGGGAAGGACAGTTACGAAGATGAGCGGAGGAAGCCAATCCACACCACCAGACCCTTCCCCACCATGCGGGCGCACCGAGCACCCGCCGCCGCCCCCGCCGCCCCCGTTCGCGGTCGCACTCGTACCAGCGCTCGTGCCGTTGTCAGACGGAACAGAACCACCAGCATCAGTACTCACCGCGGCGCTCGTGCCGTTGTCCTGCGCAACCGCAGAGGGATCCACCGGCAAACCTGCCAAGACAATCTCTTGCCTGACCTGTCCAGTGAGGCCATCGTTATCCGCCACTACAAGGGTTGCCGTGTAAATTCCTGGCGCTCCATAGGTGTGCGACACGAGAGCGCCCGCGCCGGACTCGCCGTCGCCAAAATCCCAGCGATAAAGCGCCACCGTGCCATCGACATCCGCTGATTTGCCACCGTCGAAATTTACCCACAACAAACCAGCCCCGTCCACCTGCACCTGGGCCGCAATCACGGCCGTGGGGGGTAGCCCGGCACTTTTCACCTGGCCGCCGATAACCGTGACCATGGACTCGGCCTTGGTCGTATTGCCCTGGTCATCCGTCACGACCAGGGCAACGGTATAGACACCAGGCACCGAAAAGGTATGGGCCGGGCTGGTGACGGCCGCTTGCTCGCCATCGCTGAAATCCCAAGCATAGGCGACTATTGTCCCATCTGGATCAAGGGATTTGCTGCCGTCAAAATGCACCTGCAAGGGGGCTATTCCATAAACCGGACTGGCGTTGATATAGGCGACCGGCTCACTGGGCGCCGGAGGGTTCATCTGACCAAAATCCACCCAAAAAACGTCCGACGCCGCACTTTCACCGCCCGCACTGTCATAGGTGGTCATCACAAAAGGCATTGACTGATTTTGCACCACTACCGCGCACGTCATCTCCCGCGCCGCGGGATCACTGGCCTGGCAGATTAAATTATTTGTTGAATAGAGACGAAAGCCAGCAACCTCTGAGATATTAGCGGCATAATTCCACGTCACACGCAACTGCACAGTCTCTGCGCTATGAGCATCAAAAGGAAGACCTGTGCCACCAACGATGCAGAGCAGAAGGATTATATTTTTTGTCACCCGCCACATGGTTGCGCCATAATCAAAAAGATAAATAATTGCTGAAAGAACTTGGGTTGGTGATTAGGGAGGCGAGCAAAAACAAGTTGGACAAGATTGCACTCGGATTGGGGGTTGGATTTGATCGCGGCGCTTGAGCTACGAGCAAAGATGGCCCGAGGATGAGATGCAAGATGTGCAAGTTATTTTTGCTCGCCTCCTATGCCCCGGTTTCATGATCTAAACCAGGGCCTCACCACAGGGGTGGGATGGTGGAGCAGAAAAATACCGTTTGGCATACGGACACGCTGACGCGCCTGAAATGCAACCGCGGCCCCCCCGGTTCGCAGCTTCTCCCAGACCTTGGTTATATCAATATCTAAAAAAGCGATTCTGTCAAAGAAAAAATACACAGATCACCTGAAAAAGGTTATGATAAGGACCGACAAATCATAGCGTTGCAGCAAACCAGGGAAAAATCGCGCTCGAAGTTATCCTTCGCCCCAACCCGGCTCACCACATGAAAGAGTTAGCAGCGCCGGGCGTGGCATGCCAGAAGAGCCGGCCTGTGACGTATTCCTTTCCCCACATTAATAACAGGTTGCTTTGCCCATGATAAAGAAAATCATCAAACGCCTCGGTAAGAAAATCAAAGATATTTCGGGAATAAGCAGAAAAAAACAACCGCATATTCAAGAAACGCCCTTACCGGCCGGGTCTGTAAGTGCCGGTCCAGCCAAAACCATCGCCGACCATGCCAGGCAGCGGCGGTCACCGGAACCATCCCGAAAACCCGCAAGCCCTGAAAAGGCTGGCAGTGCCAGCCGGCCCCGGCCAGAAAGCAAAAGAAACAAACCCTGGGACCTCACCCAGTTTCAGGTGCCGCCGGCGCCCGGCAAATCAAGGTTCCACGATTTCGACCTGTCGGTCGAGATCATGCATGCCATCGCTGACTTGGGTTTTGACTACTGCACCCCCATCCAGGCGACCACCCTGCCCGAAACCCTGCAGGGCCACGACCTGATCGGCCGGGCCCAGACCGGTACCGGCAAAACCGCCGCCTTTCTGATCAACATCTGCACCACCCTGCTGAACGAAAGAGACGATGGCAAAAGGGCCACCGGCACCCCGCGGGCCCTGATCATCGCCCCGACCCGCGAACTGGTTATGCAGATCGCCAAGGATGCCAAGGATCTGACTAAATACACCCCGCTTACCACGGTGGCCGTCTTTGGGGGCGTGGATTACCAGAAACAGATGAGCCGGTTGGAGAATGAGACCATTGATCTGATGGCCGCCACCCCCGGCCGTCTGCTCGACTATCTGAACAAACGCGTCGTCCGGCTGGACAAGGTGCGGATCCTGGTGCTCGACGAGGCCGACCGCATGCTGGACATGGGGTTTATCCCGGACGTGCGGCGCATTGTCTCCAGCACGCCGCCCAAGGAAACGCGCCAGACCCTGTTCTTTTCCGCCACCATCACCGACGAGGTCAGGCGTCTGGCCTCCCAGTGGACCAGAAAAGCCGCGACCGTGGATATCGAGCCCGACCAGGTGGCGGTCGATACCATCGACCAGATCGTCTACCTTACCTCAAGCAAGGAAAAATATACGGTACTTTACAATCTGGTCACCAAACAGAACCTGGACCGGGTTCTGGTCTTCACCAACCGGCGTGACGAGGCCAGAAAATTGACGGATCGGCTCAAACGTAACGGTATCAACTGTGACATGCTCTCCGGCGAGGTGGAGCAGAAAAAGCGGATGAGCCGGCTGGAAGACTTCAGGAATGGCAAGATCAAGGTTCTGGTAGCCACGGATGTGGCCGGACGGGGCATTCACATCGAGGGCATCAGCCATGTGATCAACTACACCCTGCCCTATGAACCGGAAGATTACGTGCACCGGATCGGCCGGACCGGCCGGGCCGGGGTGGCCGGCATCTCCATCAGCTTTGCCTGCGAGGAAGGCGGCTTTTACCTGCCTGACATTGAAAAGTTCATCGGCCGGAAGCTCGAATGCGTGCGGCCGGAAGAGGCGTTGCTGACCCCGCCGCCCCGCGGCTCGAGCCCGCTAGCGTCCGAGGCTCCGCCGGCCAAACGCCGAGGCTCCAGCAGGCCGCCCGCTGGCCGTCGGCCACGGAGCCGAACTTCTTTCTCGGCGCGATAACCCCGCTGATAAAAAAATTGTGGGCGAGCCAGTCAGGCCTTATTATGTGCAAAAATACGGTCCCATCACCCCTTGCCAAACCGAACGGAGGGCACCATGTCACGCTACGTTTTGTTCATTCTTCTGCTGTCACTCACCATGTTCTCTCTCACCGGCTGCGGTTACAACACCATCCAACGCAACGACGAGGCAGTGATCGCCGCCTGGGGTAACGTCGAGGCCGCCTATCAGCGCCGCAGTGACCTTATCCCCAACCTGGTGGAGACCGTCAAGGGCTACGCGGCTCATGAAAAGGATACCCTCACCGCGGTTACCGAGGCCAGGGCCAAGGTCGGCCAGATGAAACTGGGCGCCGACATCGTCAACGACCCGGCGGCGCTTCAGCAATTTGAAGCGGCCCAGGGCAGCTTGACTTCGGCCCTGTCAAAGCTCATGGTGGTAGTGGAACGCTACCCGGACCTCAAGGCCAACCAGAATTTCCTCGACTTGCAGCACCAGTTGGAAGGCACGGAAAACCGCATCAACGTGGCCCGCGTCCGTTACAATGACGCGGTGCAGGTCTTCAACACCTCCATCCGCACCTTCCCGAACAGCCTGACCAACAGCCTAATGCTCAAGCTGCCACGGCGGGAGCCTTTCAAGGCCGAGACCGGCGCGGAAAAAGCGCCGGCGGTAAAGTTCTAACCAGGTCAACCGCATGCCTTGGTCGCATTCAAAGCCAGCCTCGCCCGGCAAGGGACTGCCCCAGGCCGTCCTCGCCGCCCTGCTGGTCGTCATCCTGGCCGCGTCCGTTGCGTGGGCCGGAGAGGTGCCGACGTTCCATGGCTATGTAAACGATTACGCGGACATGATCAGCCCGGCCAGCGAAACCAGGCTAACGCAGGCGCTGCAAGCCTTTGACCTTTCCGATTCCACCCAGATCGCCATCCTGACGGTGGACTCCCTGCAGGGTGAAGCCCTGGAAGATTTCGCCATCCGGGTGGTGGATGCCTGGAAAATCGGCCAGAAGGGCAAGGACAACGGCGTGCTGCTCCTGGTTGCCAAAGCGGAACGAGAGATAAGGATTGAGGTGGGCTACGGGCTGGAAGGCGTGCTCACCGACCTGCTGTCTGGCCGCATCATCGACACGGTTATTTCGCCACGCTTCAAGGCCGGTCGGGTTGACGAGGGCTTTGCGGCCGGGGTGGCGGCCATTATGCAGGCGACCAGGGGCGAATTCAAGGCCGATAGCCGCAGACGACAGGGGCGCGGGGCTAAGGAACCTCCGCCCCTTTTCACCTATCTCTTCTTCGGCGGCGCCTTTATCGCCTTGCTTGGCAGTTCCTCCAGAAAGTTGGGCATGCTGGCCGGCGCCATTCTCCTGCCGGCGGCCGTGTTCCTTGGCCTGCCGACCGCCCTGGGCTGGCTCGTACTCCTGCTGCTCATCCCAGCGGGCGCCTTGGGCGGCCTGCTGCTGCCCTTGCTGCTGGCAGGCTGGCTCCGCGGCGGCGGCGGTTTCCGTAGCGGCAGCTTTGGTGGGGGCGGCTTTGGCGGTAGCGGATTCGGGGGCTTTGGCGGCGGCGGCTTTGGCGGCGGCGGCGCCTCGGGAGGCTGGTAACCCATGCGGGCGGAAACCTTTTTCAGCGCGGAACAGAATGCGGCCATTGCCGCGGCGATTGCCGAGGTGGAAAGCCGAACCGCCGGCGAGGTGGCGGTCATGGTCATGGACCAGAGTGATACCTACCCCGAAAGCCGTATCCTGGCCGGCATCCTGCTCGGCGGAGTTAGCGCCACGGTCATCACGGACCGCTGGTTTGCCGACTCCCTCTGGACCTTGCTGCCCCTGGCCATCGGCCTCGCCCTGTTCATCGGCTGGGGCGTGGGCCAACTGCCAGCGGTGCAGCGCCTCTTTATTGCCAAGGCCAGGCTGGAGCACATGGTGTGCGAGCAGGCCATGCAGGCCTTTTACGACAAGGGGTTGTACAAGACCAGAGACGCCACCGGAGTGCTTTTTTTCATCTCCCTGTTCGAGCGCCGGGTCCGGCTCCTGGCCGACCGGGGCATCTACGAAAAAATCCCCCAGCAGACCCTGCAAGAACACGCGGCCGCTATCGCCCTGGGCATAAAACAGGGCAACGCCGCCAGCGCCCTGTGCCGCGAGATCGGCCGGGTTGGCGAAATCCTGGCCCGCCATTTTCCCGTAAGGCCGGACGACACCAACGAACTGAGCAATGAGGTGATGCTGGCCTGAACCTGCTTCGGGCAGGAGAGCACAAACGCCATATCTTGTATCACATGTTATCCACAAAAAGCGCCGCCCGGCCGATCAGGCCCGGGCGGCGCTTTTTCATTTCAGGGAGCAGAAGGGAAATTTATTATCTTATCCGCAACGAGCGGGTCCGTGACTTGGTTCTCGTGCTTGGGGTGGGACTAGTAACGGAAATCAAGGTCGTGGCCTGCGCCGTGGCGCCCTGATTGTCGGTCACCGTCAAGGTCACCGTATACTGCCCCACCACCCCATAGGTGTGCGACGTGGTAGAACCGCTGGTGGTATAACCATCGCCGAACTCCCAGAAAAATGAGACAATCGTGCCATCCGGGTCGCTCGACCCCCTGGATTTGAAGCCGACCACCAGGGGCGCCGTGCCACTCTTGGTACTGGCCCTCAGCACCGCGCTGGGCGCCTGATTAGTAACCGGCGGCGCCTGTACCGTGATCACTGTCTGCGCCTGGGCCGTGGCCCCCTGATTGTCGGTGACCTTCAGGGTCACAGGGTAACTGCCAGCCGCACTATAGGTGTGCGACGGGGTGGCGCCGCTACCGGTCGAACCATCACCAAAGGTCCAGGCGTACGAGGCGATCGTGCCGTCCGCGTCACTGGAACCGCTGCCATTGAAAGCGACCACCAGGGGCGCCGTACCGGTCTGGACGCTGCTCGAGAGCACCGCGGTGGGCGCCTGGTTGGGCGGCGGCTGCACCGTAATCGTCGTCTGCGCCTGAGCCGTGGCCCCCTGATTGTCGGTCACCGTCAGGGTCACCGTATAATGGCCCGCCACATAATAGTAACGCGACGGAGTTGCGCCACTGCCTGTGGCACCATCACCGAAATTCCAGGCGATAGTGGCAACCGTGCCATCCGGATCGCTGGAACCGCTGGAATCGAAAAAGACCCGTAAAGGGGCCGTGCCGCTTAAGACACTGGCCTTCAGCAGCGCGCTGGGCGCCTTGTTGGCAACGGGCGCCGCCTGCACCGTGATCACCGTCTGGGCCTGGGCCGTGGCCCCCTGATTGTCGGTGACCTTCAGGGTCACCTGATACTGGCCAGCCACTCCATAGGAATGCAACGCAGTTACGCCGCTGACCGTGGAACCATCGTCGAAAGTCCAAAGGTAAGAGGCAATCGTGCCGTCCGCGTCACTGGAACCGCTGCCATTGAAGCCAACCACCAGGGGCGCCGTGCCGGTCTGGATGCTGCTCGTGAGTACCGCCTTGGGCGCCTGGTTGGGCGGCGGCTGCACCGTAATCGTCGTCTGCGCCTGGGCCGTGGCCCCCTGATTGTCGGTCACCGTCAGGGTCACCGTATACTGGCCCGCCACATAATAGTAACGCGACGGAGTTGCGCCACTGCCTGTGGCACCATCACCGAAATTCCAGGCGATAGAGGCAACCGTGCCATCCGGATCGCTGGAACCGCTGGAATCGAAAAAGACCCGTAAAGGGGCCGTGCCGCTTAAGACACTGGCCTTCAGCACCGCGCTGGGCGCCTTGTTGGCAACGGGCGCCGCCTGCACCGTGATCACCGTCTGGGCCTGGGCCGTGGCGCCCTGATTGTCGGTCACTGTCATGGTCACCGTATAACTGCCGGCCTTAACGAAAGAATGATTGACCAAAGCCCCGGACGCCGAGCCGCCGTCCCCGAAATTCCAGGCATAGCCGGCGACCGTCCCGTCCGCATCGCTGGATTTGCTCCCGTCAAAGGTGACGGCCAGGGGCGCGACCCCGCTGCCGTTGCTGGCGGCCAGGAGCGCCGCGGGCGGTTGATTGGGTACAACCACGGCGCCCACATTGATGGCAATCGAGCTTTGCGCCGTGGCGCCCAGGTCATCGGTAACGGTAAGTACAGCGGTATACAGGCCGGGCAAGGTATAGGTATGGTCCACCGCTGCGGACGTACCACCGGCCCCGTCGCCAAAGTTCCAGGAAGAGCTGGCAACATAACCGTCCGGATCACTGGAGCTGCTGCCGTCAAAGAAAACGGCCAGCGGCGCCGGCCCCGTAAGGACGTTGGCCTGGGCTACCGAGATGGGCGCTTGATTGGCCACCGGCGGGGTAAGCGTAAAGGCGGTCGACTGGGAACTCTCTGCCCCGCTGACGTCAAAGGCGGTCATGATAAAAAGGGCGGAGGCTCCGCCTAAATCGACGGTGCAGGTCATGGCGCGGGCCGCCGGGTCAGTGCTTTCGCAGGCCAGGGCCGCATCCTTATACAGGCGGAATCCGGCCAGATCCACGGCAGAACCGCTATAACTCCAGGTTATCTGAATCTGCTGCGGCGCGGCGGCGCAAAGCGCGGCAGGCAGGAGCAAGGCCAAGCAGAGGACCACCAGGAGCCCGAGACGTCCCGCCGTCGACCAGAGGAAACCCGTAGCCTTGGCCGAGTTCAACAAACCAGCCGAAAGCCGCCCTTGTTTAGAGAAAAAATGATAAAGAATTGCGTTGCTCATGAGTGACTACCTACGCCGGAAGGGCGTTTCACGGACCGAGATGCCGCCGCCAGGTCCGGAAGGGAAGTCTTGCTCCCTCACGGCTCAAGCGTTCGACGTCGGCGCCATTTTGCAAGGATTACCGAGGATGACCCTCTCCGCGCTTGATCAATCATTTTTAATTCCTTGGTTGCGACAGAAAGTATCCTGCCCTGCCCTTGATTTATGCACAAATGATGCCAAGGTGGCAGAGATGAACCGGCAGATTACTGGAAAACCCGGGAGGCGGCCCTTACCAACGGCCAACGGCCGACAGAAAAAATATTTTATCGGGCTCGATGCGGCGGAAGAAAAAAGATGGCTAAAATATTTTGCGCGATCTCTGAAAATCGATAATTTTTTTAATGCGCCACCTGTCGCTGGCGGCCCCGGGAAACAACCTATTGGGCGGCTGGCCGCTGCTGGGAAAAAACCCAGCCAAGCCAGGCATACTGTTTATCTGAAAAATTCTGTTTCTTCTGCTCCACGAAGTTTCCCAACACCTCGGCATTGGCAAAGGTAACGGAATAATACCCGGTCGCGTAAGCGCCATGGCCGAAGATGGAGGCCTTGCCGTCCCCTTCGATGCCGATGATGAGATCGTGATTCTTATACAGTCTGGTGTTCTCCACCACGGAAATGGTGCCATACTTTTCCGTCTGGACATATCTGAACAGCAGGGCGGCAACCGCCAGCAACAGGACTGCGGCGCACAGGGTGGCCACCTTGGCGAACCGGTTGTACACCTGGGGATTGAAAATATCCTTAAAGGATAGGGGCAGCTTGCCACCAATGGCGGCGGAGATATCTTTTTGCCTGGCCAGGACCGGCTCCACGACCCTGCCCGTGTAGTTTTCGATGTCGACTATGGCCTCGTCGTCCAAGGGGTCCAACATGGCCACCTGGAGAAGATTCCGATCGCCGAATCGAAGGGGAATGGCATTGTATTTCCGACAGAGGTAACGCGGCAGAGCCCTTTTCACCTCCGGATCAAAGATATCCGCGGTGTTGACAATGGGCATCTCGAGTTGTTCGGACAAGGTCTCCAATAACTGGTCATCGGAAAGAACACCCATCTTGATGAGAAGGTAGCCAAGCCTGCGGTTCCCCCCCACCTGAAGCCGCAAGGCCTCTTCGATGCGCTCCTGGCCCACCAGGCCATGCTGAACCAACAATTCGCCCAAGCGCTGCTTCTTAGTCATAAGTTTCTCCTACCAGGCGATTATTGTTCACAGAAGCCCCTGAAATAAGCCGGGCGGTTGGCAACCCCATCTCTCGCCCAGCCACCTTAATCTTTCATGCTATGGGGCTACCACAAGAAATACCCCAGTCAGGTAGAATATTTGTAACTATCCAGCTTGTGTCGGCAGTCAAGCGTTCCCGGCCTGCAAATACTTTTCGCTCATGCGGGGGCGGGCGTCCTGCCCGCCTCCGAGGCGTCCGCGACCTCCCGCGCATCCTGCGCCCGGTCGCGGACGAACCCGCGAAAAGCATTGCCAGTCCGGGAACTCACCTGGGTTGCGATTCCGCTGGATAGTTACGAATATTTAACCATTTTAAAAAGTATACTGCCGGGAGAAAAAAATAACCAGCCATTGAAAAAAGTAACACTGCCTCCGTGGTCCTGGTATTGTTCCCTAAACTTTTTAAACCTTCCCGCACCGAGCGGCAAACTGTCACGTCCTATGCATCTTTTTTATCACACCAGAGATAACCGCGGATCAGACCCCGCCCCCCCGCTGGTCTTCCTGCCCGGCTGGGGCTTTGATGCCACCATCCTTGAACTGGCGCCGGATTACGGTAAGCTGCCGCTTAACTGGCTCTTGCCGGTGGGTCCCATTGATCCAGCCACCGTGGGGCAGGATCTGAAAATTTTTCTGGATCAGCACCGGATCCCACGGGTGACCCTGGTTGGCTGGTCCATGGGGGCGTATGCGGCCCTGGAATTCGCCCGTCGCTTCCCCGACCGGACCCATAGGCTGCTGCTGCTTGCCACCCGCGATCACTGGCCAGCCGAAGAAATCCACCAGATGCGCGAAACCCTGGCAACCCAGCCAATTGATGGTCTTCGTGCCTTTTACCGGCGTTGCTTCCTGGGCAACCGGGAGGCGTACCGGAAATTTTGCGACCGCTTTGAACCGCGCTACCTGGCAACCATGAACCCCGCCCGCCTGCAACAGGGGCTGGACTTCCTTGCCGTGGCCGCGGCGCCCCACCCTGTCCACCCCGGGAAAGTCCTTATAATCCACGGTAGCCGGGATATCATCGCGCCGGCCCTGGAGATGATGCGACTGGCCGGGGCCCGACGGATGGTCGTAGACCAGGCCGGCCATACGCTTTTCCTGGCGCCGGCATTCTGGCAGGCGGCCAGGCAAAGAAAAAAAATCACCATCCAGGACCGTTTTTCAGCCGCCGCCACGACCTATGACCAACACGCCACCGTCCAGAAGACCACGGCACGGATGCTGGCCCGGACAATCCCGGCGGCTCTCAAGCCCATGAACATCCTGGAGATCGGCTGCGGTACCGGCCACTACACCCGCCAATTGGCGGAGCGCTGGCCCGCCGCCCGCCTCCTGGCCCTGGATTTCTCCCCGGGCATGCTGGCGCTGGCAAAAAGGCAACTAACCGGCCTGGACCGGGTGTCCCTGGTCTGCGCCGATGGCGAGCAGTTCCTGGCCGACAGCGCCAGCAGCTTCGATCTCATCACCTCCAACGCCTGCCTGCAGTGGTTCGACGACCCATCGGCGGCCTTTGGCCACATCGCCCGACGGCTGGCGCCCGACGGGCTTATGGCCTGCTCGCTGTTCGGCCCGCGCAGCCTGGAGGAACTCAAGATGGCACTGGCAACGATCATTGGCCACCGTTTCCCCTTGGCCGCTGGCGCCTTCCCGGACTTGGAGATCATCCGTGGCTGGCTGGCCCGGCATTTTGCCACATGGGAATGCACCGAGACCATCGTGCCCCGGCAATATGCCTCCTGCCTGGAACTCCTCACCCACCTGAAACGCACCGGGACTACAGGCGTGCAGACCCCGCCCGTCTTTACCCGCGCCCGTCTCCGTCGGCTCGATGACTGGTTTACCGAAAATCGCGGCGGTTGCCGTCTCTCATATCAAATTTTTCTGATCCGCGCCCGGCAAGGCTGAACATGGCGCGGGAAAAAATCCCCCTCCTCCCCGGCGTCAGGTATAATACTCCGCAAACCAGGATGCCCTTACCCACCACCAGCCGG
>Ga0210051_1005719_pt1 | contig 11836 bp, 9 predicted proteins | sample CryGey092014_all_FD_185464 | JGI IMG/M metagenome (GOLD analysis project Ga0210051, IMG submission 185464) | Groundwater microbial communities from aquifer - Crystal Geyser CG23_combo_of_CG06-09_8/20/14_all (SPAdes) (version 2) | ecosystem: Environmental > Aquatic > Deep subsurface > Groundwater ...
CGAAAATAAATGCTTCGTTTTTATCAAAAATCTTAAAAATCTAAATCTTTTTAAATAAAAGTCATTTCCTTCGGGGTATGACATTTCTATATGGCCAGAGGTATGACATTTCTATATGGCCTTGACAGTATCAAGCATTTGGATTTTGAGGACATAAAAGAAAAAACTCATATTGGGGAGGCAGGATTCGAACCTACGATCGTGGCTCCAAAGGCCACTGCCTTACCGCTTGGCTACTCCCCATAAAACATAAGCAAACTAATCTTTATTTTTAATTGTTTTGCCAAAACAAAAAAATAGGTTTTTTACTTCCTTTATCATATTAAAAAACCTCTTTCTAGTCAATTTTGTACTACTTTGCCGCCGAAAATTTCTAAAGCATCTTTAGTTAGGCCATCTAGCTTCTTACTATTTTTTTGAGAACTTTGATTCTCCTTAAGCAAAGGTTTCGAGTCAGTATCTAGTTTTAAATCCACCGATAACTTTTCAGAGAGGATTTCATCTAAAACCTTTTGGATAATTTCTCTATTTTTTGTCTCCCTTAGCTTTTCTTTATGAAACTCGTATTTACATCCTAAAATCACCTTATTCCCTTTGATTTCAAGAGGGTTGCAGATTTTTAGGAAAATAGCAACAGAGTGATTATAGGTTCTGGTTTTGTCTATGATTTCTGGCCAGTGATCTCTAATATCCTTTATTTTAATAGTGGTTTTTACTTTATTGGTGATTTCTTTTTTGCTTACAGTCGCTTCAGACTTAGATACAGAATCTACTTTTTTAGTTGTCTTGGGGTTTTCTTCTGACTCTTCCTGATCTAAAATCTCTGAGAATTCTTCTTCAACTGACTTTTTCTTAGTAATTTTTGGCTTAGGTTGTACAAAAGTGTGCTTTTGAATTGCAACAGGAGGAGAAACTGATTTTTGAGTCTGAGGCAGTGTCTTTTTACATAAACTTACTACTAACATTTCTAAAGGTAGTTGAGGTATTTCAGGATTTTTAAAATCGTTTTGGGATTCAGAGATTTTTTGAATGAAGTTTGCAGCCCCTTTTGCTGATGAGAAGTTCTGAGATTGTTTAATAAGCTTTTTTAGGTCCTCGTCTGAAAATTCTGCAAAGTCTGATGTTTTTCTTAAACTTGAATTTTTAATACTGCCTTGAGGAAAATAAAGTTTGATCAGCAAGATTTTTCTTAAGTACTCTTGAAGCTGTCGAGAAAAAACCTCTAAATCAAATCCTGAAAATAGCGTTCTATTAACTAATTGAATAGCTTCAATTGCTTTTTGGGACAAGACTAAATCAACAAAGTTTGCGATATTTTCAGTACCAGCAATTCCTAAGATTTCTTTTGTTTCTCTTAAGCTAATGTTTTTATCACCAAGGGAAATCACTTTCTGTAGAAGGCTTTCTGCATCTCTTGCGCAGCCATCAGCATGAGCGGAAATAAACTTTAGAGCTTTATCAGAAATCCTTGCTTTTTCTAGTTTAGTAATTTTTTTAAGTCTTTTAGTTAATTCTTCTATAGTAAATTTTTTAAAATCAAATCTTTGACAGCGAGAAATGATTGTAGCAGGCAAGCGGTGAATCTCAGTGGTACACATAATAAAAATAACGCGGGGAGGGGGCTCTTCCAAAGACTTTAAAAGAGCATTAAATGCCTCTTTAGTAAGCATGTGGACTTCATCGATGATGAAAACTTTATATTGGGAAAGTGATGGCGGGAATTTGATCTTCTCTCGCAGTTCTCTAATATCATCAATCCCTCTTGTTGATGCGGCATCTATTTCTATCAGATCCAAAAGATTTCCTTCGTTTACTGCTTTACAAATTTTACATTTATTACAAGGATTGCCGCCTTTAGGCCTAAGGCAATTTACTGCTTTAGCTAAAATTCTAGCAATAGAGGTTTTGCCTATTCCTCTTGGTCCTGAAAATAAATAAGCATGAGATACTCTTCTATTTTTTAATTCATTAATTAAAGTCTGAGTAACATGCTTTTGACCCAGTACTTCTTGAAAGTCTTTCGGTCTATATTTTCTATAAATTGTTTCGGACACAACGTTACAAAAAATTAAAGAAATAAAAAAACGAAATTATGACAAAATATTTAACTTAAGTTGTAGGACGAAAATCAGCAAACTTCTAATGACTAATTAAGAATTACTAACCAAACCCCAATTAATAAATGACCAATGACTAATTTTAGACATTTTGTCATTCGGCCATTGGGTATTGATTAGAAATTAGAAATTCTTAATTAGAAATTTTAAATTTATTCTTTGAAGCTCCAAAACTTATCGCCCACAAAATTTGTTACCATTACAACCACTGTTGCGAGAAGTTTTCCAATGAAATGATAGTCAATACCAAAGAATTTTACAAAACCACCGGTAATAAGAAGGGTAAGAAAATATCCTATAGTCCTTACACTTAAACTCTTGATGCTTTGGCTTAAAGTACGCTTACTTCTACTTTGAAAAGTCCAAAACTTATTTAAAATAAAAGCAACTGTAAAAGCAATAAGAAAAGATATGGTAATGGCAAGATATAAAGAGCTGAAAGAATAAGAGAAAACAGTAGTTATCTTGTCTTTAAGGTGTAATGTTCTTTCAGTTAATGTCCAATAAAGCCCATTATCCACGATAGTTGCAATTACTCCTACAATACCAAATTTAAAGAGTTGTTTTATAATAGGGTATTTTTCTAAGATTTTTTCCATAAGTTAATGTTTGATTATTAAAATATTTAATTGGTAAGGATTTTTTCTGCTTCTCTAATACTATCAATTAAGCTTTTTTTTATTTTAGGTGGTATTTCTGTATTCATGATGTCTTCTATATCTACATTTTCTGGTATGTTCTCTGGAATTTTTCCCGTCTTTTGCAAGCTACGTACAAAATGAAATACTTTATCCCTTGCCTTACAAATTTCAAGCCACCTCTTTTGTTTTTCTTGAAAATTTTCTTCCCAAAATTCTGGTGCTTTTTCTTGGTTGTCTTTATAAAGCTTAAGTTCTTCTCCTGATAAAATTTCACTAGCAAATGTAGAGAGAAGTTTTTCTTGTATTTTGCCACCAAGTAAACTGTTTTCGGCTTGGATGCAAGGATGTGTTGAATCTAGTCCTTCTTTTCCTTTTTAAAGAGTAGGAGAGGTTTTGTCTATCATTTCTCCTTTTCTCTCCTCGATCTTTCCGAGCAGTATGAATATTCTCTTAAAATAATCTCCATATGTTTGCAAGCCAGATTCTTCTTCTTTTTTCTCTGGAATTCTTTCCCCTGCTTCAGGATTGCTCATAAATTTATATATTAGAAATTATTAGTCTCCTTTGTGTAATGAAACTATCATTCTATCTCCAAATCATCCAAACTATCTTCTCTTAAAGCATCATCTTTGTCTATGTCAACATCTTCCTCAGAAGTTTCTTCTTCTGAGGTATTAATTTCTTCTGCAATCTCATCCTTTTTAGTAATATACTCTACTGCTGCCCAGTCTGCATCTTGATTTTTAGGGACTGTAATAGTTACCTCATCATCTGGTTCTCCCCTGAAATAAGTAATACTTGCTTTTAATACTTTGTATTTTTTATCACCCACTTTCACAAAACATTCTTTTTGCTCATTTTGTTCTAAAATACCTTTTGTTGTATTTCTTTCAACTGGTGCAATTTGTTTATAAACAAATCTGCCATCAGGTAGAATAGTAAGCTTAAGTAAGTCTCCTTGAACTAATTTTGACTTAGATGCATAATTTGCAGGTACAGAATAAGCTTTTTTATTCGGCCCAATCATATTTTGTCCGTCAAACACTCCTTCGATAATTTGACTATCTCCTTCTTCTGCTATTTGAGCTTCTTCTGCTTTTTTAGCAATCTTTCTAGTTACAGTTTGAGTCTCTCCTACCTCTTCATAAATAATTTGTAATGCTGCATCAATTGTTGCTCTCGATGTTTCCAAATACTCTTTTAATTTTTCTACTTTGTTTTTGTTTTCTTTTGGCATTTTTTTGTTTTTATTATTAATATATTTAAGAGCAATGCGAATATTGTTAGCTTGTAGGAATTAGCTTTTTAGCTTGTAGAATTTACTGGTACCTGGCAACTTATTTCCGGTGCCTAAATATTTTTTAATTTTTTATTTTTTCAGCCCTAGGTTGATCCGCCGAAACGTAGTGAAGGCGGAAAATTTTGAATTTCATTCACTAGTCCCTAGTGCCTAGCCCCTCACGCTACCAATGAACCTTAACTATTGTCCCCACAGGTGACCAATAATAGACCTTTTTTGCAGGACCTATCCCAAGTCTTACACAACCATGAGAAACACGTCTTCCTAAATGATTTGCACCTTCTTTGTAGCCACTCGGCCATTCAGGGAGCTCATGAATTCCATGGCCACGTGAAGTGAATTGCATCCAGTAAGGCATGTAAAGTCCGTATCTACGGGAGTAAGCACGTCGAGTTTTACTCAAGACTCTAAATGTACCATAAGGAGTGGGCATACTCACTTTTCCCGTTGAAACTTTATAAGGTCCTAATACTGCCTTTCCATTATAATAACATCGAAGTGTTTGTGAAGAAATATCAATATCTATATATTTTCCTTTTCCAGCTCTTTTTTTTCTTGCTTCTTCTTCTTTTTTCTTTCTTTCTGCTTCTTTTTTTCTCCATTCCTCTATTTCCTTTTTCTTTTGTTCTAGCTTTTCTTTATTTTCCAATGCCTCCTTTTCTCTTTCTATTTGCTTTTCTATTTCTTTAGCAAAATAATTGACATAATTATTTTTTGTTTCTTCTAGCTTATCTTTAGTTACTTCTACTACTTTTGGGTCAGCTCGGTAAGCAAGAGTAAGGATAGAAAATAAGATGAGAACGCTAGCACTGAAGAGATAAATTGAGCTTTTTTTCTTTTGGTTTGTGTTTTTGTTCTGAAACCACATGGTTTAATAAGGGCAAAATTAAAAATGCAAAATGCAAAATTGAGCTACTAGGTACTGGGTGCTAGGCACTGGTAATTCAAATTCTAAGCACTAAGCACAAAATTCTAAACAAGTAATTTCGTCATTCTGAGTGAAGCCGCAGCGGAGCGAAGAATCCCGACCTCTTAAAATACAACTCAAGCGTTGAGATCCTTCTCAGCCTGAGGCTGATCAAGATGACGGTAGTGACATTTTAGATTTTGAAAATTGAAACTTAAACATTGTTTGCTATTTGGTACTTGGGACGTAGTACATCCCTTGATATTTGGGATTTTCCGCCGAAGCGGATGGTGCTTGGTGTTTGGAACTCTCCGCACCTACAAGCTAAAAAGCTACAAGCTTCTCTCTCGATCTATCTGCGGAATACTCTCCTGTTCTCCCAGCTTTGATCTACGAATAATCTCTTGCTCTACTTGATGTCGAGGTTTTCCGTATTTCTCACGGTTCATTCTTATAATATCAGCCGCAGAAAGCGAAGTCTCTATTCTAGATGGTGGAAAACAGCGCATACTAAATCCTTTTGCTTTCTTTCCATCAATTAAAAGTTTAACATAGGCGTTGAATTTTTCAATGTTAATAAGATCATTTTCTGAAAATACTGGCTCAAATTCTTTAGCTAAAACTTCTGCATCTTCTACTCCAATTCTAAAACTTATGATACTTCCTACATTACCTAAAACAGCATTTTTGATTTCTTCTTTAAGTTGAGTGATATATTGGTGAGCAATCGTAAGATTAAGTCTATATTTTCTTGCTTCAGATAGAATTGATGCAAAAGAGTCTGTAGCAAAACTTTGAAACTCGTCAACATATAGATAAAAATCTTTTCTTTCGTCTTGAGGAGTATCAGCTCTTCCCATGGCAGCAACTTGAAGTTTAGAGACGATAATTAACCCCAAAAGACTTGAATTTACCTCTCCCACTTTACCTTTTGTAAGATTAACAAGAAAGATTTTACCCGCATCCATTATTTCTCTGAAATTAAAACTAGAATGAGGTTGGCCTATAATATTACGCATTGTCTCGTTTTCCACAAACCTGCCTACTTTACTAATAACATAGCCGAGCATTTCTGATTTATGGAAGTCTGAAGTTTTTGCCATTTCTTTTTCCCAGAAGGACCTTACCAAAGGATCTGTTACCTTTTTTAATTTGTATTCCATAAATTTCTGATCTGTAAAAATTCTAGGAATATCAACAATGGTACCAGGATCATCTCTATCAGCCATGAGAGTCAGCATTGCATTTCTCATATTATGTTCAAACATAGGGCCGATAATTTCTGGAGGAAATAATTTGTAAAAGATAGCAATCATTTCCTGAATCAAAAAGTCTTTTTGTTCTTCTGTATGCCATTCTAACATATTAAGTCCCAAAGGTTTTTCTAAATCCGATGGATCAAAGACAATAACATCATCTTTTCTCTCTTCTGGAATATTGTTTAAGATATCTTCTACAAATTCGCCATGAGGGTCTATAATGCAAACACCTTTTCCCTGTCTTATATCTTGTTTTGCCATTTCTTGCATAAGGTTAGTTTTGCCAGTACCTGTCATACCAATAATATAGACGTGTCGTCTTCTATCGTCGTTTGCAATCCTGATGACTTTCTTCTCATTACGATAAATATTCTCTCCTAAAACAAGACCTTTCGTAGGAGTATTTAAAGGAGCGAGAGCCTCTCTTGCTTCAAGCCAAGAAATTTTAGGCGTTTCAGTAGTTTGAATTGGAAAGTGAAAAATACTGGCAAGCTCTTCTGAATTAAGAATAAACTTGTTTTTTTCATCAAAATATCGGAAAACAAAATTCTCTATTCGTCTTATTCTACTTGTAAATAGAGTTTTTGCTTTTGTAAACTCATTAAGATTGGGGTTTTTAAATTGATCAAAAGAAGAAAGAATGTTTTTTAAATCTTGCTTTGCTTGTCTTTCTGATACTGATACTGCTACTACTCTTATAACTGTCTCAAATCCTATTTTATTTGTCTTTTCTTCTAAAGCTTTAATTTTTTCGTCATCCAAAGCAGAAGGTCTATTAAAGTAAGACTCTTGCTGAGGGTAACTTGATTTAAAAGGCTGGTTTCCTGTGCCGCTTTGAGATTGAAATGTTATAGCTTCTGTGAAGATCTCCCACCAGCTTTTTCCGCTATTGCCTTGTCCTGAATAACCCCCTTCTTCTATTTTTTTTGCCATATCTCTTCCTTGTTTCCCCCAATCATATGTTACAGGACGGATACAGATTTGGATTGATGCGCCTTCTTTTTCTTCTATTCTTTTCGTTAAGATATTAGTAATGCTAAGAAGAGGATCTGTATCCATGCTTTCGTACGTTCTAATAGGATACATACTCGGTTTTTTCAGTTTGAGGGTAGCTATTTCTACAAAACTTTCAGGGGTAAAAATGTTATAATCATCCTCTATCTGCTCTACTGTACTTCTAGAAAATTGGGCTTGAATTTGCTTTTTAACCATTTCTACATCATCAAAAGGAACTGCTACAAAGAAATTGATTGCACCAACAACTGACGCTATTTCAAAAACTAAATGATCTTGCTTGCCAAAAACACCCCTTTTTTCACCAACATGAGAAGTACTTACCAGGAACTGCTCCATAGCACCAATAAGTTCCTTTTCGTCTCTTGTTATTTCTTGTTCTTCTTGTGTTTCTTTAGTTACTGAGATTTTTAAAAGAACTTTTTTTAAAGCCTGTGGTATTTTTTGGCGTTGCCTAAAATAATGCAAAATAGCAAATGCAAGAATTAGAGGTGTGAGGACCGCGATTATGACAAGAATAATTAGACTAAGCATAGGATTAGAGGCTGCAAATTTCTAATTAATCCACCTCAGGCGGACTAATTAGAAATTAGTAATTAGAAATTTTATAAGTTAAATTCTATATTCTTCTATAATTATTCTTCCCTATATAGTTCCTTTAATTCCCTTTGAATTTTTGCCACCAATTTGTCATGAAATTCATCTAAAACATAAGCACTGCCTAGGTATCGTGCGATATCTATAGCATCAGATACTCCTTTCTTGTCTGCTATATTGAGAAGTACTTTGACCTGATCATCTGGAGCCATTTTTTGAATTTGAGCTACTTTGGTGATTATCTGAGGGGTAGGACGAGGTTGCTCTTGTTCTTGCGGGACCTCTTCTTTGATAAGCTCCTCTGGAGTCGGAGTATAGGGCTCTCTTCTTTCCTCTGGTAATTTTATTTTTTTTTCTTTTGTAGGAATCCTTTCTTCTTCTCTTGGCTTTTCTACCGTTTCTTGCTCTTCTCTTTTAACTTTCTCAAGCCTTGCTTCTAGAGCTTTAATTTCTTGTCTTAAAATTTCTCTTTCTTTAGGTAAACCTTCTTTCTTAAGAGAGCTTTGAGATTTATCTTTTTGTTCTCTTGAAAGATCCGCAGGATCTATTGGCATAGTATAAATTAAAAATAAATTTTTTTGAACTTTGCACTTTTTTAGCCTCATCCGCCTCAGGCGGACTTTGGCTGAAATTTTAAACCTTTAAAGCCATTTCTTTTTCAAGAACATGGCAATTCCAAGGCAGGCAGCAGATATCATAATTATTGATAATCCAAAAATATTCTCTGGTTTTCTTGCTCCTGGGCTTATAAAATAAAGTTGTAATATAAAATTTAAAGAACCTAGTATTATTGAGAAAATAGTAAGGATTTTGATAATGTGATTTAGTCTGTAACTAGCTAAAGATTCACTTGTATCTTGGAGAGACTCTATAATATCTTTTTGATTTTCCAGAGTTTCTGAGATTTTTTGAGAATTATCAAGTAGATCTTGAAAATGTTTGCGAAACTGAGGTGCAATATATCCGTTATTTTTGGAAACAAGTTTTCTTAAAACTGTTTTCTGAGGAATGATTATTTTCACTAGGTCTGTTACTTCTCTCCTCACTAAAGAAATATCTTCTACTATTTTTGGATCTTGGCTTTTAAAAATTTTCTTTTCAATCTTGTCAATTTTTTTTCTGGTGTGATTTAGCATTCGATAGTAATTGAGAATTTTCAAAAGAATATCATAAAGTAGCCCACTTGCTGACTCCATATGATTTTCTCTAGCTTTTTTAGAAGAAACACATTTTTGGAAAATCTCTTCCAGTCCCGCAATTTTTTCTCTATGGATAGTAACGAGAAAATCATCATTTACAAAAATATCAATCTTGGCAGAGAGGATAGTTTTGGTTCTTTTATTAAATATCGGAATTTGCAAAATTATAAAAAGATAGTCTTCAGAAAAACTTAGCTTTGGAAGCTGGATTTTGGAAAGGGAGTCAGCTAAATCCACTGGATGAAATCTATACTTTTTTTCTAAAAATTCAATATCAGCTTTTTTAGGTCTCTTAATATCTACCCAAAGCAAATTCTGTGCTTGGATTTTATTAACCATACTCCTTCACTTTTAATAATACGAAAATAATAAAAAGTGTTTAGCAAAACCTAAATCTTTTAAGGATGTTTTGGTAATCTTATAGCTTTGGAGCATAAATACCCCTTCGCTTTTATAATCTAAAAGAATATAATATTACGAAGTTTAAATTAAAATTTCTAGAATAATTTTAGAAATCTGATGTAAGAGCTTCGGAGCATAAATAAGTTTTTGTAAGGTCCTTATGAATTAATTAGATTATAATATTTTAGAATGAATTTGTAAATCGTTGAATTTGGAGTATAATAATAAATAACAATATATCTATGATTAACAACAGTGAATTAAAACTCTAATCTCTAACTTCTTTATTTTGAATTTTTAATTTTGAACTTTGAATTTACGTCATGCCTCTCAGACTCTACAATACTCTTACAAATAAAAAAGAAGAAATCCGGCCAGTTATCCCTGGTTTATTTAGAATGTATAATTGTGGTCCGACAGTCTACAGTCGTCCGCATATTGGGAATTATTCCTCTTATGTTTTTGCTGATACTATTAGACGTTATTTAGAATACAAAGGTTATGAAGTAAAGCAGGTGATGAATATTACTGACGTGGGGCATTTAACAGTTAGCGATGATACAGCATATGATTTGACCAGGGGAGAAGATAAGATGGAAAAGCAAGCTAAAAAAGAAAAAAAGGATCCCTCTGAGATTTCCAAGTTTTATACAAAACAATTTATTGAGGATGAAAAAGCTTTAAATATCAAACTACCGCATTTTCTTCCCAAGGCAACAAAGCATATTAGGCAAATGCAAGAGATAATCCAAGTGCTTTTGGATAGGGGTTTTGCTTATGAAGTTTCCGGAAATATTTATTATGATGTTACTAAGTTTGCCGATTATGGAAAATTATCAGGAAATACTTTAGATAAGCTGAAAGAAGGTGCAGGAGGTAGAATTTCTGATAAAATCCAAAGAGAAAAACGAAATCATCATGATTTTTCTCTTTGGATTTCTGATGAATCTCATATTATGAAGTGGCCATCTCCTTGGTCAGATAAAAAAGGCTATCCTGGTTGGCATATTGAATGTACTGCTATGTCTTTGAAGTACTTAACAGATGCTTTCAAAGGTGGTAAGTTTAATCCTAAAAATTTTGAGACGATTGATATTCATACTGGTGGTGAAGACAATATTTTTCCTCATCATGAAGATGAAATTGCTCAAACAGAAGGGGCAACCGGGAAAAAGTTTGTGAACTTTTGGGTACATAGAAAACATCTTTTGGTTGATGGGAAAAAGATGAGTAAATCCAAAGGAAATTTCTATACTGTTCCTGATCTTTCCAAAAAAGGCTACGAACCCCTCGTTTTTCGTCTTTCTGTGATTTCAAACCACTATCGAGAAAACGCTAATCTTTCTTTTAAAGCCTTAGATCAAGCAAAGAGAAATTTAGAGAAAACAAGAGAGTTTATTTATAAACTTGATAATTTACCAAAAAATGATATAATTAACATAGGCTTTGATTTTTTAGAGCATAAAACTTGGGATTTTGAAGATTGTATGGATGATGATTTGAATACCCCCGGTGCTGTAAAGGTCGTCTATAAATTTATAAAGGAAGTTAATAAGGTTATTGATAAAGGTGGCAAGATTAAAGGTGGTGTAAAAATTAAAGTATCTGAAATTAAAGATTTATTTAAAAAGTTTTTGGAAGTTTTGGGGTTGGAGGTTTTATTTAAAGAAAAAAAGAAGAAGCTTGAAGGTGTTTCAGAGGTTGAGATTGAGAAATTGATAAAAGAAAGGGATGAGGCTAGGAAAAATAAGGATTTTGAGAAGGCCGATGAGATTAGAAAAGAGTTATTAAAGAAAAATATTAAATTAAGGGATACAAGAAAAGAAACAGAGTGGAAAATTGTTGATAGCTCTTTTTAAGAATTCTTATAATAAAATAAGCTCTATTTTTATTGATAGAGCTTAATAGAGGTGAGAAAAATGAGAAGAACGTTTAAGGAAATACCAGAAGACAAAAAGTCTCCGTCGGAGCCGCCTCCTATTTCTTGTAAGTTACATGGTCGTTTGAAGGTTTGGAATGCAAGAAGAATGATTCAATTCTGTCCTGAATGTCAGAAAACAACTCTAAAAAAAAGGAGGCAGATATAGCGTGAATCAGGAGGAAACTTCCAAGCCTCTAAAAACTAAGGCGTCTGCGTACACTGTATAATTATAGATAATATGATAGGCTCTAGACTAGCATATTAAATAGAATATATGGACAACTCTTAATAGTATTTTTTAAGAATTTTAGTTAGTTCTTCTTCTAATTGTATATCACTCTTATTCCATCTTCATTCACATTCTTTTAAGTGTAGGTTGAAGTTCTTTTTTACTCCACTCTAACTTAGTAAGTCTTCTCTTTGTAAAACTCCAGAAAGATTCTATGCCATTTATATGTATTCCCTTCCCGCAAGATGAA
>Ga0210051_1005720_pt1 | contig 11833 bp, 9 predicted proteins | sample CryGey092014_all_FD_185464 | JGI IMG/M metagenome (GOLD analysis project Ga0210051, IMG submission 185464) | Groundwater microbial communities from aquifer - Crystal Geyser CG23_combo_of_CG06-09_8/20/14_all (SPAdes) (version 2) | ecosystem: Environmental > Aquatic > Deep subsurface > Groundwater ...
TGCTGGGTTCCCAATCTCAGGCGACACAGCTGCCCAGGGTCTTGCCTTTGCGACAAAAATTCCTTTCCGCAGCGTCTTTGACCTGAACACCGAAGCTGGAGGAAGAAGTTTCCTTCCCTTTGATCCGGAAAAAAGGGCCCAGCGGGCAAGGGATAAACTTTTGATGATGGACTGGGCAGTCCAGTGGAAATATGAATGGCTCACAGAAGGCCTGGTTGTGGTGCTGGTTGACGATTCCATTGTCGAGGGCAACCAGACACTCTCCAGAATCTTCTTAATAAGAAGAGCTGGCGCCAAGGAAGTCCATCTCATGATTGAAACTCCTCAGATGAAATGGTCCTGTCCTTTCGATATCACTCGAAGGGGCAGCTTGATGGCAGCTACTCATTCCCAAGAGGAAATGAGGAAAATGCTGGGAGTAAGAACTCTGGCATTCAATACCCCAGAAGACTACGCTGAAGCTGTCATCTCAGCCCAGAGCAGGGAAAGAAAGGAGAAAAACCCCTTGACCATAAACAACCTCTGTTTGGGTTGTTTCAGTGGGGAGTTTCCCAAATACGAGTAGAGAACAAAAAGTCTCCGTCTCAAATGACGGAGGCTCTTTTTTGTTGTATCTAAACTAGCCTTCTTTTACCTTTTCAACAATCTTTTCAAAAATCTGGGGATAGTCTTTGGCCAAATTAGCCAAGGTTTTTCTATCAAGGCTAATCTTCTTTCTCTTGAGGCCAGCCATAAACCTACTGTAGTTAATGCCTGATTCTCGGCAAGCAGCATTTATCTGGGTCTGCCAGAGTTGTCTAAAGTCTCTTTTCTTGGCTCTCCTGTCCCGATAAGCATAAGCCAAAGCATGGCGCAAGGCGTCTTTGGCCTGTCTATAAGCACTTTTCCTTCTCCATTTGAATCCTTTTGTCTGCCTCAGAGTTTTTATTCTTTTTTTTCGGGTAGCTACTCCTCGTTTGATTCTAACCATAGTTAGCTGATTAGTTTTTTAATCTTTTTTGCTTCTGCTTTTGAAACTTCAATCCATTTTCTACTTTCTCGCCCTTTCTTACCTGATTTCTTAGCCAGATAATGATCAAGACCGGTCGGCCTTCTTAGAACCTTACCTTGCTTTGTAATCTTGAATCTTTTGGTTATTGATTTTCTGGTTTTGAATTTTGGCATATTATTCTTTGGAAATTATCATAGTAAAGCCTCTCGGCTCTCTTTTCAGCTCTCTTTCTGTTTTAATTGGGATAAGGTTCTTTAGAACTTCCAGGAACTTAGCCACTTTCCCCCTGGCAAAATCTCCAAGCGCTCTTTCCCTTCCTCTTAAACGAAGTTCTATCTTTATTTTATCTCCTCTTTTTAGAAACTTAGCTGCAGCTTTCGCTCTAGTTTCTAGGTCATGCTGGGAGATGTTAAAGGTTAATCTTATTCCCTTTAATTCTCCGCCTTTTTGTTTTTTTGTCTTTCTTTCTTTCTTTTCTTGTTGGTACTGATATTTTCCATAGTCTGTTATTTTGCAAACAGGGGGCTCTACTTTCTCTGTCACTTGGACTAAATCTAAACTGCGCTCCTGAGCTATCTGGAGCGCCTCTCTCAAGGGCATAATTCCTAGCTGTTTTCCAGTTTCATCCACCACTCTTACTTCCTGAGCTCTTATTTGATTGTTGGTTAATGTTTTTGCCAAATTACTGTGGACCCCGTTAGAAGTCTTAGTCAGAAAAAATTATTTTAATTTTTTCTGCTTCGCGATTAACGGGGCGCAACCAATAAACAAGAGTCCGTCTGAATTTAATTGTCAGTTATATAAAGACAGACTTCTAACGGGGTGGAGATGGCGGGATTTGGACCCGCGTCTGAGAAGTATTTCTAAAACAGTTCTACAAGCTTAGTCTGATTTAGAAGAGGTATAGGATAGAAACCAGACAAAAATAGCTACACCTTGAATCCAAAGAGTTTTCAATAGTTTTCCTGGATCTTGAAAAACCATCTATCTCGCGGAATCTGACACCTGTGCTTATCTAGCGAGAATCAACAAGGCAGATGGCATTAAGCGTATGCTAATGCGGGTTGTTTGAATAAGTTGGCGCTTATTCTGTTTTGTTGGTTTTTATAAGATCCAACAACTTAGCTTGCCTAATTTAGTCTCCTCCCCATCAAAGCCTTTCATCCCCTTAGGTTTAGCTCTCTTTTCATTTCTCTTTCAGCCTCTCTTTTCTTTATCACCTCTCTTTTGTCACTTTTCCTTTTTCCTCTGGCTATTCCAAACTCAATCTTAATTTTGCCTAGCTTACTATACACCTTCAAAGGCACTAAAGTCAAGCCTTTTTCTTTAGTTTTTCCGATTAAATGTTTTATTTCTGCTTTCCTCAAGAGAAGCTTTCTCGTGCGCTCGGGATTATAGTCTGGAGGGGCATTCTTGGGTTGGTAAGGAGGAATATTAGCTCCAATTAAAAACACTTCCTCTTCTCGTAAGACAACATAGGAACCTGCCAAACTGATTCTGCCCAGCTTGATTGATTTAACTTCCTGGCCGATCAAAGAAATCCCTGCCTCAAGCTTTTCCAGGATTTGGTAGTTATAATAAGCTTTTCTATTTTCGGCTAAAGGTTTCATCAACCGAGTTTTTATTCATAAGTTCGATGAGATAAATCTCATCGCTCGCTCAATTTATATTTTATCAATCGAACGTCGAAATGAAATCTTTATTTCATTGAGCAAACGAAGGTGGAAAAAAGAACGCAGTTCTCTTTGGCTCATACCTTCACTTTAGCACAAAACCCTTTAATTTTTAAGGAAAATAAGCTAAAATAGGATTAATGATAAAAGAGGAAATCCGAAAGCTAATTCAGAAGGCAACCGGTCTTTCTCAGGAAGAAATTCAAGTTGAGCGGCCGGAGAACGAAGCCCACGGAGATTATTCAACCAACGTCGCTCTTCAGTTGAAGCGAGAACCGGAAGAAATAGTCAGAAAGGTTAAATCTGACTTAGGCGAGGAGGCTAAAGCTTCCTCTTCACCCTTCGCTATCGCTTGGGTGTTTGAAAGAATTGAGGCAGTAAAACCTGGCTTTATTAATTTTTTTATTTCTAAGGAATACTTGCAAAAACAAGTAAAAGAGATTCTAAAGCAAGGCGAAGATTATGGAAAAGTTCACCCTGTTAAATCCGCCAAAAGCGGTGCGAAGCAATTTAACAGGGTAAACCTTGAATTTATCTCAGCCAATCCTACCGGTCAATTACACTTAGGTCATGGTAGAGGGGCTTTTTGGGGTGATATTTTGGCCAATCTCTTGGAAAGGGCAGGTTATAAGATTGCTCGAGAATACTATATAAACGATGCCAGAGAAAGCAACCAAATAAAGGAGTTGGGGAAAACAGGCTTGGGGAAAGGAAAAACATATTTGAATAATTACTTAGAAAAGAAGATCCAGAAGTTAAGAGTAAAACTTAAAGGGATGAAGGACGAAGCAGAAGCAGGTCAGTTACTGGCTCGAGAAGTGCAAAAAGACATTAAAGAATTTATTGAAAAAGTATTGAAGGTTAAGTTTGACAAATGGGTTTCAGAGCAAAGCTTGTACAAAAGAAGCCGAGTAAATAAAATCTACCAGTGGTTAAAGAGGCAAAAGCTAATTTATAAAAAAGAAGGAGCTGAATGGTTGAGAACTTCAGCATATGGAGATACAAAAGATTGGGTTGTTATTAGAGAGACAGAAGAGCCCACTTATTTACTTTCTGACATTGCCTATCACAAAGATAAGTTTGATAGAGGTTTTAATAAAGTTATAAATCTCTGGGGAGCAGACCACCAGGGCCATGTTGGTAAAATAAAAGCGGCAGCTAAAATGTTAAGGTTTAAAGGAGATTTGGATATTTTAATCTCCCAGGTGGTCAGATTGAAAAAAGGAAAGATATCAAAGAGAAAAGGAGAGGTGGTTACTTTGGAATGGCTGGTGAAGGAAGTGGGTCTGGATGCAGCTAGGTTTTTTTACATCACCAAATCCTTAGACACTCAAATGGAGTTTGACGTTGAGCTGGCAAAGGAAAAATCTCAAAAAAGCCCTGTCTATTATGTCCAGTATGCTCATGCTAGAATCTGCAGTATATTGAGAAAAGCAAAAAATCAGAAAGGAAAACCAAACCTTAAATTGCTCAACCATCCATCCGAACTTAACCTAATTAGGCAGTTAATCCGCTTGCCAGAAATTATTGAGGAGACAGCCCGAGATTATCAGGTTCAAAGACTTCCTCAATATGCTACTGATTTGGCAACTAGCTTTCATCAGTTTTATCAAGATTGCCGGGTGATCTCTGATAAGGAAGATTTAACTCAAGCTAGGCTTGGTTTGGTTTCAGCCACCAAAATAGTCCTAAAGAGTACTTTAGATTTAATGGGCCTATCAGTTCCTGAGAAAATGTAGTATGGATTTTAATCTTCCTCAATTGGAAAAGAAGATAATAAAGTTCTGGCGGGAGAACAGGACTTTTGAAAAGAGTCTAAAGCAACGAGATCGAGCTCGGAACTTTGTTTTTTATGAAGGTCCTCCAACAGCTAATGGCCAACCTGGTATTCATCATGTTTTGTCGCGTGTTTTCAAAGACATAGTCTTGCGCTATAAAACCATGCAGGGCTTTAGGGTTTTGAGAAAAGCAGGCTGGGATACTCATGGCCTACCAGTTGAGTTGGAAGTTGAAAAAGAATTGGGGTTAAAGAGCAAAAAAGACATTGAGAAGTTTGGTATCGCTCGCTTTAACAAACTCTGCCAGCAGTCTGTCTGGAAGTATAAAGAGGACTGGGAGAGATTAACTGAAAGAATTGGTTTCTGGCTGGACTTAGAGCATCCTTATATTACCTATCAACCCCGGTACATTGAATCTGTCTGGTGGATAATAAAACAGCTTTATAAGAAAGGACTTTTATATTTGGGGTATAGAGTTCTTCCTTATTGTCCAAGGTGTGGGACAGGCCTCTCTAGTCATGAGGTGGCCCAAGGTTACAAAAAAGTCAAAGAAAAGGCAATTTATATCAAGTTTAAGATTGTTTCAGACAAAAAGAAGTGGAAGAGTGTTTCCATTCTTTCTTGGACAACTACTCCTTGGACCTTGCCGGGAAACGTGGCTCTGGCCATTAATCCCAAGTTTACTTATGTCAAAGCTAAAAGCAAAAAAGGCACTGTTATTCTAGCTAAAGAAAGACTGTCTGTTTTAGGGAAAGAATATCGGGTGATTGAAGAAGTAAAAGGTAAAGACTTAGTTGGTTTGAAATATAAACCCCTGTTTAACGTTGAACCTTTAAAGTCCAAGACCTCCTACAAAGTTTACCCTGCTCACTTTGTGACTGCAGAGGAAGGAACCGGCGTAGTTCATACAGCTGTAATGTATGGCGAGGATGATTATAATTTAGGACGGAAAGTCGGTTTGCCTACCTGCCACACAGTAACAGAGGAAGGAAAGTTTACCAAAGATGTCAAAGAGGGATTGGCTGGCCTTTATGTCAAAGATTTTAAAACAGAAGCTCTGATTATTGAGTCTTTGCGTAAGAAGGGGCTCCTTTTTGCTGAAGAAATGTATGAGCACGATTATCCTTTTTGTTGGCGGTGCTCTTCCCCTCTGCTCTATTTTGCCAAGGAGAGCTGGTTCATTAACATGCAAAAGGTGAAAAAGGACTTGATAAGAGAAAACCAGAAGATTAAATGGGTGCCAGCTAACTTGCGAGAAGGAAGGTTTGGGGAATGGTTGAGAGAAATAAAAGACTGGGCTCTTTCTCGGGAAAGGTATTGGGCTACTCCTTTGCCTATCTGGCAGTGCCAAAAGTGTAAGCATCAAGAAGTTATTGGCGGCAGAAAAGATTTGTTAGAGCAAAAGTTTACTTCCAACAAACACTTTATTCTTCGCCACGGAGAATCTTTGAGAAACATCAAAAAAACTGTTGCCTGTTGGCCGGAGAAAAAACCTACTCCCCTAACGGAAAAAGGAAAGACGCAGATTAAAACTGTTGCCAAAAAGCTAAAAAAGGAGAAAGTGGATGTTATTTTTTCTTCTGACCTTTTACGAGCCAAACAGACGGCTCAGATTATAGCTGAAGAGTTGGGTTTGAGAGTAAACTTTGACAAGAGACTTCGTGAGCTAGATATGGGTAGCTTGAACGGAAAATCTGTCGAAGAGGCTGCCCGGTTTTGGGACCCAGAAAAGAAGCTAAAGACAATAGATTATTATTTAGAAAGGTTTAGGGTGAGGGCGCCAGGAGGGGAAAGTTATTTTGACGCTCAAAAAAGAATGTATAAATTTTTACTGGCAATAGACAGCAAATACAAAGAGAAAACTATTCTTATTGTCGGCCATGAGTTGCCACTGACCGCCCTGGAAGGAGCTGTCAAAGGGTTAACTCCAGAAGAAATCGTCAAGTACAGGCTAAAATCAAAGATAAAAGTCGGAGAACTGAGAAATCTGGAGTTTAAAATCTGGCCGTACAATGAAGAGGGCAAGCTTGATTTCCATAGACCTTACATAGATGAAGTAAAATTCCGATGTCCTCAATGTCAGAACTTAATGGAAAGAGTTCCTGAAGTGATTGATTGTTGGTTTGATTCGGGCTCCATGCCCTTTGCCCAATACCACTATCCTTTTGAGAAGAAAGATTTAATTGACCCTTCGACTGGCTCAGGACGAGCCGTCCAGTTTCCAGCAGACTACATTGCTGAAGCCGTTGACCAGACCCGGGGTTGGTTTTACACCCTTCATGCTATTTCCAATCTTTTAGGAAAGGGCTTGGCTTACAGAAACGTTATTTCTTTAGGCCATGTTCTAGATGAGAAGGGGGAGAAAATGTCAAAGTCAAAGGGAAATGTCGTGGCGCCTGCTTCCATAATTGAAAAGTACGGAGCAGACACCACTCGTTGGTACTTTTTTACAATAAACCAGCCAGGTGATGCCAAGCTCTTTTCTGAGAAAGACGTTGCTGAAACTCTTAGAAGATTTATTTTAACCTTTTGGAACTCCTTTCTCTTCTTTAAAACTTACAGAGCCGAAGGGAAGCCTCTCAAACCAAAAGCGAAGAATATTCTAGACAAATGGGTTATTTCAAAGCTAAACAGACTGGTTCAGGAAGTGACGAATTATCTTGAAGATTACAACATCACTTCTGCTGCCAGAGCCATTGAGAAATTTTTAGTGGAGGACTTGTCCCAATGGTACATTCGTAGATCAAGAAAGAGGTTTCAAAAACCAGAGGGAAAAGGAGAATTAAAGGAGGCTTCTGATACTTTATTCTTTTGTCTTTCTAAGTTGGCTGAGCTTACCGCTCCTTTCGTTCCCTTTTTGGCTGAAATTATTTATCAGCAGTTGGGCTCTAAAAAGAGCGTTCATCTGGCAGGCTGGCCAAAGGCTGATAAAAAATTGATAGACAAAAAGACAGAAACCAAGATGGAGAGAATCAGAGAGATTATTAATTTGGCTTTGAGAAAACGGGCTGAAGCTGCTATTAAAGTTCGCCAGCCTTTAGCAGGGTTACAAATTAAGAATCAAGAACTAAAAAAAGAAAAAGAGCTTTTGTCTTTGATTCAGGAAGAAGTTAATGTCAAGCAGGTTACCTTTGGCAAAACCTTAAAACTGGATACTAAAGTTACAACTCAGCTTCGGGAAGAAGGAATAGTTAGGGAGGTTGTCAGGAATATTCAGGAGATGAGAAAGAAAGCAGGGCTAAGCCCCAGAGATAAGATTGAGGTCAGGTATTCTGGGGCAAAAGAGATAAATGAGATTTTAGCAAAGAACAAGGAACTAATTTTGAAAGAGGCTAGGATAGAGGAAATCTTTTTAGGAGAGAGGCCAAAACAAGTGTTTGATGTGGAAAGAGAATTAAAGATAAGCCAGCTGGAACTCTGGCTGGCTATTAAGAAGGTTTAATGGGACTATTCAGCAAAAAAGATAAGCTTTCTCGTTTAGAACTAAGGCAGACTTTAAGAAGGGTCTCTCCTTATATTCCAGGTACCGGTGGCAGAACTTACAGTCAAGCAGAAAGAGTTGAAATGGAGAGAAAGCTCTTTGGCAGAGAATACGGGGGAGAGATTTCCAAAGAGGACTTTCAAAAAGGGCTTGGCAGTTTGGCAATAGAGAGAAGCAAGGCTAAGACTTCAGCTGAAAGATTAAAAGTAGACAGACAGATCAGGTATTTAAGATCTCTTTTGAAGTAATGGCTCTTCATTATCGAACCCAAGGCTTTATTCTAAAGAAAGAGGATAGAGGGGAGACAGACAGAGTTTTTACAATTTATACCAAAGACTATGGTAAATTGGATTTGTTGGCTCGGGCAGAAAGAAAGATTGGTTCAAAATTAAGAGGGGGATTGGAGCTTTTTTATTTGTCAGAGGTTGAGTTTATTCAAGGTAAGATTCAGAAAACCTTGACTGACGCCATTTTGCTGGAGAGTTTTCCTGGCCTGCGGCAAAATTTAGCCCGGCTTAGTTTAGCCTATAAGATTAGTCAGCTGGCAGATGATTTAATTAAAGGTCAGGAGGCAGATGAGAAGATTTGGCAGCAGCTAGAGGATGTGTTTGGAAAGCTGGGTAGTTGGCAGCCAAAGAAGCTAGAATTGGCTATTGTTTACTACTTCTTTCTTTGGAATCTTCTATCGCTTCTTGGCTATCAATTAGAACTTTTTCAGTGTAGCCTTTGCCAGAAAAAACCTGTTCCCAAAAATCTTTTCTTCAGTCCTAAAGAAGGAGGACTAATCTGCCAAGATTGTCAGAATAAAGCAAGAACAGCTAAACCAATAGAGGCAGACGCAGTGAAGATAATCAGACTCTTTCTTAAGAACGACTGGCAGACTTTAGCTAAGCTCAAGGTAGAAGAGAAAGCTCTTAAATCATTAAGCACTGTTTCCCAACAATATTTGTCTGAAGTTTTGAGGCAAATTGAGTAATCTGATAGAATAGATAAATTGCAGGCGATGAGTGCAGAACACTCATCTTCACCTTCGCTTCCATATATATTTTGTTAATTATGGTATAGAAGCTTGGCCTATGATAAAACTGACCCGCTTAATTATTATTTTAGCAGCCCTGGTCGGGATTTTGGGTGTTTATTATTACCAAAAGAACATCTACTCAAAAGACATTCTGAAGCTGGAGATACTGGGGCCCCAAGACGTTACCCTGGTTGAGGAAGTGGAATACCTTGTCAAATACAAAAACAATGGAGACACTCGTTTGGAAGAGCCTGAGCTTGTTTTTGAATACCCCAAATACTCTATTCCAGTTGGGGAGGATTCTCAAAGAGTGACCAAAAACACAGAGGATTTGGGAGGAGCTATTTATCCAGGCCAAGAACAAACCTTTCGTTTCACGGCCCGGCTTCTAGGAAAAGAAGGAGAAGCCAAGGAGGCTAAAGCCACCTTAAGCTATAGACCCAAGAATCTCAAAGCTCGTTATGAGTCAGAAACAACCTTCACCAGCATTATTAAAAAGGTTCCCTTAACTTTTGAGTTTGATTTGCCTTCCAAAGCTGAATCAGGCAAAGAGCTGAAGTTCCGTTTGAATTACTTTTCTAACGCAGACTATCCTTTGTCAGACTTGAGGGTGGTAGTAGAATATCCTTCTGACTTTGAGTTTGTTAGCTCCCTACCTCAGTCTTTGGAAAAAACAGAGTGGGAGGTAGGGCTTCTTAACAAGGCAGAAGGTGGCCGGATTGAGATTTCAGGAAAAGTCTTTGCTGGCATTGGAGAAGAGAAGATTTTTAGAGCTAAGATCGGCAGCTGGCAGGATGGCGAGTTTGTTTTGTTAAAAGAAATTAGCAAGGGCATTAGCATTGTTAAACCCTCTCTCTACCTTTCCCAACAGATAAATGGCAACCCAAGGTATGTAGCCAGTCCTGGAGACTCACTCCATTACCAGATTTTCTTTAAAAACATTGGAGAAGGCATTCTGACCAATCTCTTTCTAATCGTAAAACTAGAAGGCACGGCTTTTGACTTCAGCACGATAATCGCTCCTCAGGGCCAGTTTACAGAAGGAGACAACTCAATCATCTTTGACTGGAAAAGAGTTTCCAGGCTCCAGTTTTTGGATTCAGGGGAAGAAGGGGAAATTGAGTTTTGGGTTGAGCTGAAGGATGAATGGGAAATATCTTCGGCCGAAGAAAAGAACCCAACAATTAAGAGCAGGATTTATCTTTCCCAAGTGGAAGAAGAGATTACCAATAAAGTTAATTCCAGAGTGGTTGTTGAACAGAAAGGTTATTTCCAGGATGAGGTTTTTGGCAATTCTGGCCCTTTGCCGCCTGAAGTAGGGGAAGCCACAACTTATACTATTATGTGGCGGGTTCAGAATTATTATAACGATGTGGACAATGTAAAGGTAAAAGCCACTTTGCCTTCTAATGTTGAGCTGACAGGCAGAATATTTCCTGAGGAAGAGTCTTCCAAGTTCGCTTTTGATTCCCAATCTCGGGAAATTGTCTGGCAGGTAGGAGATTTAAAGACCACCCAAGGCGTAGAAGGCACTCCTGCTCCCAATATTTCTTTCCAAATAAAATTAACCCCCACTTCTTCACAGCAGGGCACAACTCCAAACATAATAAATCAGGCAGAAGTCTCCGGCCAAGACCAGTGGACAGGTGAAACAGTCAGGAGAACAAGCGAGGCTGTTACTACCATCTTGCCAGATGATCCTTCTGTCTCAGGTTCCCAAGCTATTATTCAATAACGCGAGCAATAGCGAAGCGTGAAGATGAGCGAAACTCATTGACAACGCGAGCAATAGCGAAGCGTGAAGATGAGCGAAACTCATTGACAACGCGAGCAATAGCGAAGCGTGAAGATGAGCGAAACTCATTGACAAACTATGAAAGATTTAATGCCAAAAATTATTTCCCTTGCCAAAAGAAGAGGATTCATTTTCCCCTCCTCTGAGATTTATGGTGGTTTTGGTTCATGTTACGACTTTGGACCTCTGGGAGTAGAAATGAAAAACAATATTAAAAAAGCATGGTGGGAAGAAATGACAAGGTTTCACGAAAATGTGGTGGGGCTGGATGCAGCCATTTTGATGAGTCCGAATGTCTGGCAAGCTTCGGGGCATTTGACTGCTGGTTTTGCCGATGAATTGGTGGAATGTAAAAAATGCCATAAACGATTTCGTTTTGACGAAATTGTAAATTCAAAATTCAAAATTCAGAATTCAGAATGTCCAGAATGCGGCGGTGAAATTACTCAGCCGAGAAAGTTCAATTTGATGATGAAAACTTTCATCGGTCCGCTTGAAGATGAAGCATCAACTACCTATTTGAGGGCTGAAACCTGCCAGGGAATTTATGTTAATTTTTTGAATGTTTTAAATTCTTCTCGTCTGAAAATTCCTTTTGGTATAGCTCAAATTGGCAAGGCTTTCCGTAATGAAATTACTCCCGGCAATTTTATTTATCGGACCAGAGAGTTTGAGCAGATGGAGCTCCAGTGGTTTTGCCAGCCAAAAAGAGCTAATAAGTTCTTTGATTTTTGGGGAAAAGAAAGAATTAAGTGGTATCTTAGTCTGGGGATTAAAAAGTCAAACTTGAGAGTGAAAGAAGTTCCTAAAGGAGACCTTCCCCATTACGCCAAAAGAGCGGTTGATATTGAATATAAATTTCCTTTCGGCTGGAGAGAGATTGAAGGAATCCATAATCGGAGCGATTGGGATCTGTCAAATCATTCAAAACATTCCGGAAAAGATTTAAGGTATGGCGAGGGACAAGAAGAGAAATACTTTCCGTATATCATTGAAACTTCAGCCGGAGCGGACAGGAGTTTTTTAGCCTTTTTAATTGATGCTTATTGCGAAATAAAAGGTGGCAGAAGCAAGACAACCAAAGCCGTTAAAGA
>Ga0210051_1005721_pt1 | contig 11831 bp, 9 predicted proteins | sample CryGey092014_all_FD_185464 | JGI IMG/M metagenome (GOLD analysis project Ga0210051, IMG submission 185464) | Groundwater microbial communities from aquifer - Crystal Geyser CG23_combo_of_CG06-09_8/20/14_all (SPAdes) (version 2) | ecosystem: Environmental > Aquatic > Deep subsurface > Groundwater ...
CTGCACCCGGAATGTGGGTGCAGAATAAAGATGGAGTTTGGGAAAAAGCTTCCACGCGGTAAAAAATAAAATTTTCAATTTGCACTTTCAAATATAATAACATTGCAATGAGAAACGTCTTGGAGGCACAGGCGGCCTTACTCTGGAGATACAGGCGCCTCGCGTCAATGGACGCCACGCCTGTGCTTGCAACGCATCCTTATTATGCACATGCCTTCCGATTATTTCAGATTTAATTAGCATGACTTTGGATATCTTTTCGTTCTATTATTTAGCTCTTATTTTATGACTAAAGAAAATAAAAAATCTTCAGGATGTTTCAGACTTCTCCTCCGAGTAGTCGCCGCCTTTGTAATTCTTGCTGTTTCTATTCCTGTCATTCTTTTTTTGCCTTTGAATAAATTGAATCCTTACGTGACTTCAATTCAGGTTCAAAGATGCGTGGGTATGATTGTCAAAGGTGAAAAGTTCAAGTACGAACGCTCATGGACTCAACTTAATAATATTTCTCGGTATATGAGAAGGGCAGTCATTGCGGCGGAAGATGCTAAATTTTTTCAGCATGATGGAATTGATTTTGAACAGGCTGAAGATGCGATCGATGACTACAATGACGGCCGCAGAATGCGCGGAGCTTCCACCATCAGCATGCAGTTGGTGAAAAATTTGTATCTCTGGGAAGGAGCTACAAAATATGATAAATTTTTTAGAAAAGGTGTGGAAATTTATTTAACCCTTTGGCTCGAATTGCTTCTGCCAAAAGATAGGATACTCGAGATATATCTCAATGTAGTCGAGTGGGGAAGAGGAATTTACGGAGTGGAATCAGCGGCAAAAAATTATTACAGAGTTTCTGCGAAAGGCCTTTCAAGAGGTCAAGCCGCGCATCTTGCCGCAGTTTTGCCTTCGCCTTTAAGACATAATCCGAGGGATCATTCGCGCTTTACAGAACGACGCGCCGCTCGGATTTTGGCAAGGATGTAGAAGATGAATCATTTGAATCTGCTCGAACGCTTGAGGCGAGTTGAATCTCCGAATTTAGTTCCGTCTCACGAAACATTATTTTGGTTGCGAGCTTTGGGAAGTGAAGTGTGGGATGCTGAAGGGAAAAAATATATCGATTTTTCTTCAGGTTTTGGAGCGGCATCTGTAGGATTTTCTCATCCGCTTCTTGTCAGCAAAATCAAAACTCAATCTGAATCTCTTATTCACGGCTTGGGTGACGTATACTCTTCATTGCCGAAATTGGAGCTTATGGAGTCCATTGAAAGGCTTTTAGGTTTTTCGGCAAAAGGTATTTTATCGAGTACAGGTACGGAAGCTGTTGAGTCATCTTTGAAGACTGCAAAAATTTATACAGGCAAACCTCGAGTCATAGTGTTTGAAGGAGCATACCATGGTTTGGGATATGGAGTTCTTCGCTCTGCGGGAAGAAAAGATTTTTCCGAATTGTTTTTAGATCAGACCGCGGATATTTTTTTCAGAGCGCCGTTTCCGGATAATAATAAAAATTTATTTGATGAAGTTCTTGCAGTTATTGAGAAAGAATTTAAGCGAAATGATGTCGGAGCAGTTTTGCTCGAACCAATTCAAGGAAGAGGCGGGATTAGACCGTTTCCTGATGGATTTATTTCAGAACTTTCTAAGTGCGTTCATGATTCAGGAGCTCTTTTGATCCTTGATGAAGTAATGACCGGATTCGGCAGAACAGGCTCGCTCTTTGCTTTTCAGAATGAAGGCATAGAACCTGATGTAATTGCGCTCGGAAAAGGAATGGCAGGAGGGCTTCCTATTTCCGCATCTTTTGCTAGAGCTGAAATCATGGACTCATGGCCGAAACAGGAATTAGACTCTATTCATACCTCAACCTTTCTAGGCAATCCTCTTTGCTCGGCGGCCGCGCTCGAGGTCATAGGAATTATCCAAAAAGAAAAGTTACATATTTCTGCTCGGGAAAAAGGAAAAGTCATATTCGATTTTCTGTCCGATGCAGTTCGAGAAAATGGATGGACACTGCGCGGCAGAGGATTGATGCTTGGAATCGATTGTAAGAATTCTCGAGATGCTTTGCGCTCAGCAAAAATAGCTTTAGATAATGGATTGATAATTCTTGTTGATGGACTCGTACACGAAACTATTGTTCTTCTTCCGGCTCTAAATATTTCGGATAAATTGCTGAAAGAAGGGTTGGAGATTTTACGCGATGCTATCAAACAAACTTCTAGATAGAATTCTTGCTCTCATTCGACAAGGACACGATGGAGTTTCAGACAATGATCTTTTCAATGAATTAGCTCTTTCACTTCATACCTTTCAGGCGGCTCGGTGTAAACCGATTGCACGACTTTCACAAAAGAAGCCTTGTGATTGGAGAGAGATTCCTCTTGTCCCAGTTTCACTTTTCTCTTCCAATGTGATCGCTTCGTTCGATGTAAAGAATGCGATTCGAGTATTCGAATCGAGCGGTACTACGAGAAATAATGTCGGAAGACATTATTTTGAGACACTTCAGCTTTACGAAGCGGCTTCGCTTCAGGCAGCTGATTGGGCGCTGGGGGAAAATAGATTTAAAATCATTTCGTTGTGGGAAAAGCGCGACAATTCATCTCTCGCTTGCATGATAGATTGGATATCGGAAAAATTCGGAAAAGCAGAGTTTGAATGCGAGAAAGATTCACAGGTATTGCTTATTGGTGCGGCATTTAATTATGTTGAAGCTATAGAGAAGAATCAAGTTTTTAGATTGCCTAAAGGCTCAATTGCGATTGAGACTGGCGGATACAAGGGCAGAACGAGGGAAATTCCCAAAGATGAACTTTACATAATGATTTCCGAAAAGTTTTCGATACCTGTTTCAAGGATTATTTCGGAATACGGAATGTGTGAGCTTTCTAGCCCGCTATGGGAAAAACCTGAGGAGATGCGTGGCTTCAAAATTCCTCCGTGGGTAAGAATAAGAATTTTAAATCCGGAAAATCTTTTTGATGTTGACGAAGGAAATATCGGAGCGATTGCAATTTACGATCTGGCTAATGTTGGTTCGAGCATCGGAATTCTGACTGCTGATTTGGGCTATATCAAAGAGGGAAGACTTCATCTGAAGGGACGAATTAAATCCGCTCCAATTAAAGGTTGTTCAACAACAGTGTAATCTGTGGTTCTTCTTTTTTTTACTTCAATCGCTTTCCGACTAAATTCATCACAAATCTCAGAGGCATATTTTCTATACGAACATTCATCTGCAGAAGGTTAAGAAATATGTTGGTCGGTAAAAGATTGGCTATCCACATATGATCGGGCCTGCCCGCCGCTGTATCTCCTTCAACGTTTGACACTCCGATATACCTATTTTTTGGAGAACGAGCTTGACCTTTAATTGATAGATCAACTAAAAATTCGTTTCTGTTGTTCCAATCAGCAGGATCAGAAAACTTTTCTTTGAGCACATCCAAGTCGTAGGAATTTTCATGTAATTTGACTTTGATTGTCATTTTTTTGTAATACCATACTTCTAGTGAATCCAAAACAGTCTTCGCTAATGAATTACCGGCTTGCGCTGAAATCATTTTTAAGAGATGAGATCCCAATATTCCATCATTGATTATGAAATCGAGATCGAATTTATCGAACCTATGCTGATGCATACTTATTTCGAATTGGCCATTGGCCAAACCTTCAAACTTTCCTTGATACGGTTGCATTGTATTGTATACGATCTCTGAATTAACATCTTCGAATGTTCCTTTAATTACAGTTTTTGGATTTTGCCAATCTTCCAAATTGACAAAGCATGCCGCTTTGCCATGACCTTCGGCAAATAAATAATTGATCTTGTCAAGATAGAGATGCTTTTCGTTGAAACCGCAAAATGTATTGATATCAGTCACATAAAATGCTCCATACTTTAATTTGCTTACATGTATTTTTCCTGTAATCCAACTGTCAACACTTATATTAGAGCCTATTTGCCAGATTACGGGCAGCTTACCCTCTATACCTTGAAAGGAAATATCCTGTGTAGGGAAATCGATGGAAAAGTTTTTGAATTCTAATGTGGCTCGAATGTCAGGAGCATCATTCCATGTCTTGCTTACTACTTCAACAATACCGCCTGCACTTCCTTTCATCTCCGCAATCTTGTCAGGCACCTTTTCGGATTCTTCCGAAGCCCATTTATATATTGAGTTAGGAAAACAATTTTCAATGTTTATCAGCAAAGCGATTCCTTTATCTGAAATTTCAGATGACGATATATTTAAAACCAAAGGTGAATTATTGACATTAAAATTTCCGTCCAGATTTTTTACTTCGATTTTCCATTCAGGCAAATTATAGAAAATATTTAGCTGTCCGTTTTTGAATCCGCCTTCGAGATTTCTACTCGATATCTTTAGATCCGGCTTCAGCCATTTTGCTATCTTTACCGCTTCATCAATATCAAGCCTAGTAATTGCTATAGAATTTGAAAACTTTTTTCCATCGTAGACAAATGGATTTAAAATTGTCATTTCATTTTGAGTTCCACGACTATTTAACTTGAGCTTATCAATAAATACTGATGAATTCTTTTCTGAAAACGAACATTTAACTTCAGCAGTTATTGGCAATATGAGCGCTCTGCCGGCATCATTTATAATTTTGAACGACGAAGAGCTTATGTTGCCGTCATACTGCCATTCCTCCGGTTGGACTCCGGCTTTTAATTTTCCATCGAGATCTATTTTCTCTGCAAAATCTATTGCCTTTTTTGAACCTTCACTTGGAAATACTGTTGCAATTCTTTTTGTCCTGATGCCGCTCAATTTAATTTCGGCATATACAACTTTCGACATGCCAATCTCAAGATTCATATCTCCAATGCCGCCTAATGCTTCTACATCGCCTCTAAATTTTCCGTCGAATTTGTCTCTCGAATTTATCGAAAAATCTGCGGTTCCTTTTATTACTCTGCCTCTGTCGCCTCTGAACGAATAATCCATATCTCGCATCTGACCGGAAACCTTTTGCAATTGCCAAACTTTGCGCTTCTCAAAATCGATAAAGAATTCACCGGTAATATTGAATAACTGCAGGTCATCGACTTTTATTCCGTATTGGCTGACATCTACGCTTTTTATAGAAACCTTGCCCTCTGCGCGCTTCGGATGATAAAGAGAATCCAGTTTTATATCGAGACCTTTTGCAGAAATTTTCCCTTCTGAAAAATTCGCCGCTCCTGTGAGATTCAGATTATCATTGCTCCAAACAAAATCGAAGTCGGCATTCTTGACATCGTATTTTTCGATCAAGGCTCTTCTGAATGAAAGACGACCTTTGGAAGTGTTCGGTTTGAGAACGAAATTTTTATCCGCTGAACCTTCGATAGTTCCATCAAAATTGAGATCTTCAATAAGAGGCGAAGTGTATTCAAGCCCTGAAATTTTAATGTCGGCTGAAATCTTCCATTCCTTTTCAAAGTATCCGCTTAGAGACGCCTTGCTGATCTTCAGATCTCCTGCTTTTGCCTTTGAGTCAAGAAGCACAGCGGAAACATTTATGGCTCCTGCTGCTTCAAATCTAAAAAACTTATTTTTAAAATCGTCAACGATTAATTTCATTCTGCCTTCAGTTCCGTTGAATGACCAGATTGAAGAGTCACATCTGATCGAATTAGAATCGAATGAAATTCTCCCTGACATATTCGCAGCAGTATCCGAGATTAAGGCTGACAGTCTAAAATCTATGATACCCGATTCAGTTAAATATTCTGCCTCGAAGCGGCTGTTTTTTATTCTGTCGAAAATTACGTAGGAATCTAGCTCTAATTTCATATTGAATTTCAAAGGCGAAACTTTTTTACCTGAATAAGTTAGAAGCCCTTTAAGTTTTGAATCGCTAAAATCCAAGCTGAAAGCGCCTTTATTGCCGAGCTGAATAGAGGCTTTGAAATCTCTTTGATAAGTTTTTTCTCCATTATCTAAATAAATGACCATATTCGGTGTGGAGATCGAATTTATCTTCGGCTTTTCGGCAGGTTCCAGAGGAAAAAGTCCTCGAGTGTTCCACGAGCCGTCTGCGCGTTTTCTTATTATCAGCGTGATTTGCTCTGCGTTGATTTTATCTATTTGCGGATTCAAAACTAAAAGTGAAAGTAAATTAGGCCATGCAGTGATTCCGGTTACTTCTCCGAGCGGAGTCTTGTCGAATTCGTCACCGCTGGAAATTATTATTCTCTCAATTTTGACAGGAAGAAAAAGTTTAAGATTTTCGACTGAAACGCTTCGGCCTATACTCCTCTTCAATTCGATATCAAGTTTTTCTGTTATTGTTTTTTCTAACTTGATTTTTAGAAAAAATAATAAGGCAAGAACCGCAATTATTGCAATTACTCGAAATAATATTCTTCCTTCTTTTTGACAATATTTACGGCGAATGATCTTCAGCATATACTTTTATTATGCTAACTCATTTTGATAACAAATACAATTTTTGTATAACATGGCGAATAAGATGGCACTTTTAGAAATTCATAGAGTATCAAAACAATTCGGTTCAAAAACAATTATTAGTTCTCTTGACCTCAATGCTGAAGAGGGAAGCATATTCGGATTTCTGGGACCGAATGGAGCAGGAAAGACAACTACGATTCGAATGATTGTTGGAATCTTAAGGCCGACAGAAGGTAAAATTAGTATTTCAGGCTACGATACTGTTGAAGACGCAATTCAAGCAAAGATGATTACAGGTTATATTCCTGATGCACCGTATCTGTATCCGAAATTGACAGGTTATGAATATTTGGAACTGGTTGCTCATCTCTATGGATTGAAGAATTTTAAAAAGAGAATATTTACACTCGCAGAAAGATTTGACCTCGCCGGCTCACTCGAATATTTTATCGACTCTTATTCTTTTGGTATGCGGCAGAAACTTTCTATTATCGGAGCAGTACTTCCTAATCCTAAATTAGTCGTAGTTGATGAGCCTCTTATTGGACTCGATCCTCCTGCGGCTAGAACTGTAAAAGATCTTTTCATAGAACTTAAAAAAGATGGAGTTCTCGTATTCATGTCGACTCATTTTTTGGAGATTGCCGAACTTTTATGCGATCGTGTCGGCATTATTGATCGAGGAGAATTAGCCTCGGTTGGAAGACTTGATGAATTAATGAAAAATAAGAACACTAGACTTGAAGAAATATTTTTGAGACTGCTTGCTGAACGACGTGAAGAGGGAAGTGATGAACGAAGGCGGTGGGAGGCATTGGCTGATGCCGCAGGCAGGTCTAAAACTTGCTGAGCTCTCTCTTAAAAGCTGAACTGAAAAATTGGTTTTCATTCATCAGACATTCCAATTTCGAAGATAAATTGAGAGGACTGCTTTTTGTCGGGCTGATTGCATTATTTTTTATCTCTGCAGAATATCTTTCTTTTAGAATCTTTACAGCATTCTCTTCAGTTGGAGGAATTACTCTTGAATTTATAGCGATGGCATTGACTATGAGATCACTCTCGCTCTTCTTCTTGATAATTATGGCACTGCTTTTTTTTGGCACTATGATCGCCGCAATTGACGCGCTGTATTTTGATTCCGATATCGACTTTCTGGCATCAAAACCTATCTCGAAAAATACTGTTCTTTTAAAAAAATTCATTCAAATATATTTGACGAGTGCATGGATAGTTTTTATTGTTGTTCCGCCTGTGATGCTTGGTTACAGCAGAGCTTACGGACTAGGATACTCGCATTTGCCGCTTTCCATTCTTGCACTTTTTTTATTTACAATTCCAGCCGTCTCATTTGCATCTTCACTTGTTATATTTATCGTGAGGTTTATGACTGTTGACCGCGCTAGAGAATCTGTAATCGGAGTAGGTGTGGTTATTTCATTTGCTATTGTTTATCTTTATCGACTTCTTTCACCGACAAACCTTTTTGCTCCGCAAAGATTGCTCACTGATGCAACAGAATATATTCAAGAATTAACTTTGCCGTTGTCTGAAGAACTTCCCTCCAGCATGATGACTAAGGCATTGCTCTCTGCCTCGGCGATGAAGCTGGATAGATATTTTATAAGTCTTGGACAATTGCTCATCTATTCCTCGATTGCATTCACCGTATTTCTCCTTGCGGGGTATTTTTTATTTGAGACAGATCGCCCTGTATCAGGCAATGCTTCATCGCGCGGATTAATTGAACGCATGGTAAGATTCGATTCTTTTGCAAAATATATTTCACGACTCTTTCCACAGCGCATGTCCGGACTTGTTTACAAGGAGATTGTAGAGAATCTGCGCGATCCGATGCAGTTGTCTCACTTGATACTCATGGCGGCTATCGTGGCTTTGCATCTCGCCAATTTGAGCGAACTTCCTTTTGAAATTCATTCGTCTTCAAAGGTTCTAGTTGCTTTTTTGAATCTTGGTCTTGTAGGTTTTCTAATCGCCGCCGTTTCGGTTAGGTTTGTCTTTCCGGCACCTTCTCTTGAAGGAACTAGTTTTTGGCGAATAGCATCTTCGCCTGTTGACTCGAAAAACTATGTCATTTTGAAATTCTTTGTTGCGGCTGCACCTCTGACAATTTTTTCTCTCTTGATCATTGCCGCTTCTAATTCGTTTATCGGAGTCGGAATGGATCTTTCACTGGCTTGGTGTATTGCATCAATTTCGATGACAACTGCAATTTCGGCTATGGGGATCGGAATAGGATTCAGTATGCCGTCATTTCATAAGCAGAATGTTTTTGAAATATCATCCTCTCCCGGCGGAATAGTTTTTCTTATCATGTCCCTTTTATATGCCGGAGGAACTATTCTTATACTTGTTCTGCCCACATACGATGCCGCTTTCGGAAATACAAGTTACTTGAGTTTGAAAGGCATCACCGCGTTGCTAATTGTTATTCTGTCGTCTTTAGCAATTACTTCAGCTTCTTTGAAGACTGCTAGAATGGAATTCGAACGCTTTACTGAAAAAATTTATGGATTGTAAATTAACTTTATATGTCTGATGACCGCATGAACTCAGATTACACTGATTTTAATACCGAGCGTGCAACTCGATTCTTTTTCCCTCGCCGATTCCTATTCTGTCGCAGAGCCCGCCTTCGACCTCTAATACATATTTAGAGGCTTTATCCACTGCAAGAGTTTCATCGCTGTCCGGCGCCGCGCGCCGAATGATTCCCGCGATAGTTCCGTTCGAATCGATGAAAATCATATCCAAAGAAAAGTGCGTGTTGTGCATCCAGAATGTATGAACGCTCTCGTCAGGAAAAATAAAAAGCATTCCATGATCTTCTCCGAGGCTGTCGCGATTCATTAATCCTTTTGCTCGTTCACTGGGCTCATCGGCAATTTCTGCGGATATTACAACAGTCCTGTAATCACCTTCCAGAGTTATTTGCGTGTTTTGTAATTCGATAGGGTTTTGATCGCATGAAACAATAATTAAGCTTATGATTATGACAAGTTTATTCAGCAGGCTCATATCCTGCCTTCTCTGCTTTATATTTTTTTTCGATAAGAAGTTTTGAAGTCAATAATGCTGAATTGTCATCTTTTCTTACGCAAAGTTTCAAAGTCCGCACGCTTCCTTCAATATTGATAATGACTGACCTTTCGACAATATCTCCTTTTCTAATTGCTAATGCCGCACGTTCAGAGCCGGATATTATTGCCGCGGCGGCTTCTTCTTTTTCTAATGCTAAAATCGGATCATCAAACTCGATTAATCTGTATTCATCAATTAGAGGGGAGAGCGCTCCTTTGCATTCTTCAATTCGCGAGAAAACTGCATCGGAGACTGCGATTTTATTCTCTATTTCGTTTTGCTGAATGCTTTTCAAATATGTCATTGCATCTGCAATTGAATTAATTTTCGGAGGAGAATCTTCTATGTTTCCCAGATCGGTTCTGACTAAAAGAAATAGTTTGTCGCTAAGCCAATTGCTTTTTATTTCGTATCCTTGAGGAGCAGAATCAAACACTGCAATGACTCCAGAACTTAATATTCTGGAATCAGAAAGCGAAGAGTATTCAATAAGATGTAAGTCAGGATCTATTGCCATGACAGCAGGTCTAAAGCCGAGAGGCACTGAAATTTTTGAAGGCCTATACAATTCAGAACCGCAATTTACAATCAGTATAAAAAAAAGATATGCAAATATGAAAAATTTTGAGCGCATATGTGAAGTCTAGTAAAGAAAAAAAATTTGAAAAGAAAAAGATTGCATCTTTAACATTTGGTAATGTAAAATATAATGCATGAATACAAAGGAACCATACTTCGAAAGAATGAAGCATAATATTGGCATCTTTACTGAGCTCTCTGAAGAGATTCGTAAAGGCTTTGAAAAGATGATGCAAAAGAAAACATATTCTACAGGCGAAGTAATCTTTAGAGAAGGAACTATTGGCGACGGCTGTTACATTATTCGTAGCGGCAGAGTGATGCTCTATTCATTCTCTTCAACAGGCGAACGAAAAATATTCGATATCATTTCCGATGGAGATGTCATTGGAGAAATGGCTATAATTGACGGCGAACCGAGATCCATGACTGCTGAATGCGTCACAGCGGTTGCCGTTGATTTTCTTGCGGCTGAAGATTTTAAGAAAGAGATTTTATCGAATAAGAATGCAGTCATTCCTTTTTTGAAATTGGTAGTTAGAAGATTGAGGCGGCTTGATCAGCATGTGGAAGAAATTATTTTTCAAGGCATTCCTGCTAGAGTTGCAAGCGCTTTAGTTTACCTTGCGGAGCGATTCGGTGAAAAAGTTGTTGCGGCTAGTGGCAATGATGCATTTAGGCTTTTGATTACGCATGCAGAAATAGCCGACCTCGTAGGCACTTCAAGAGAATATACATCCAAGTTTCTTGCACAATTCCAGAAGGAAAAAATAATCGATTGCGGCCGAGGAACAATTGACATCACTGACCTAGACGGATTGAAGTCGTGGGCGAAGTAGGGGCGAACCTATATTTCGCCCTGGTTTGGGCAGTGTTCGTCCCAAATTGAACAAAATTACTCAAAATATCACTAAAGTAATCCTGACTCTTGCCGATAAACAATAATAGTGGACAAAGAACCTTATAATGTCCAAAACCCAAGGAGGGGTTGAAGATGACAAATTCCATTTCTTTTGCTGGCATGGGCTCGGGCATAGATTTTGATTCTTTGCGCCAGGCCTTGATGCTTGTCGAGCGACAATCACTCACCAGAATAACTGATAAACAAAGTCTTCTAAAACAAAAGAGAGATGCCTTTAAAGATATTGATTCACGAATGGATTCTTTAAAGACAACGCTTTCGTCTCTACTTGACTATACAAGCACCAATATTTTTAATAAAATTTCCGCTACATCTTCAAATACGAGCGTTTTAACTGCGACAGCATCTACTTCAGCTGCGGCTGGAACATATGATGTCAGAGTTAAAAATCTTGCTCAAGCTGAAAGCGTTATTTCGGCAACAGGAGCCTCTGCAGGCAGTTTTACTGCGGGCTATTCTGGAACGGATTTAAATACGATAATCGAATCTAATATTACTCAACTCGGTTCTCTGCATCGCAGGGACAATAGCGCGGCTTTTACAAATGAGGACATCGGTCAGCTTTCAATTGATGACGGAGTGACCGGACCCGTTTCCATTGATCTCGGAGCCACACTGACTTCCTCGAACACAGTTCAGGATGCTATGAATGAGGTGAACAATCAGCTTTCGACTGCGGGTTCGGCGGTCACAGTTTCGCTGAACGCATCGAACAACGGTCTTTTATTCACTTCGGGAACAGGAAATATATCGATAGCCGACGGAGTTGATGGCAAACAGACAGCCACTAAGCTAGGAGC
>Ga0210051_1005722_pt1 | contig 11831 bp, 19 predicted proteins | sample CryGey092014_all_FD_185464 | JGI IMG/M metagenome (GOLD analysis project Ga0210051, IMG submission 185464) | Groundwater microbial communities from aquifer - Crystal Geyser CG23_combo_of_CG06-09_8/20/14_all (SPAdes) (version 2) | ecosystem: Environmental > Aquatic > Deep subsurface > Groundwater...
TTCCTCGGCGTTTTTTCTATTGACTATTGTTAGTTCAAAATCTTGATCTAACAATCTTTTTAATGTTTTACCAAACCGGCCAAATCCAACGATGGCAACTTTTTTCATATTGATAAACTTTAATTAATTAAAGTATTTGTTTCTCAACTTTGAGTGCTTCATCATGAATTATTTTCCAGATTTTTTTCATAAAACCTTTTTTTGATTCAATCACTTTTTGCCAACGAGAATTATCCAAAGGCGGTAAATTATTTTCTTTTTTGTATTGACCAACTTTTTCCACAACTTGCATACGTTTAGCTAGTAGATTAACAATCTGTTCATCAATCTCATCAATCTGTTTTCGAAAATCTTTTAATTTATTATTCATATGTTTTTTATGACGCAGGCAAAAGTAAATTTTTCAGTTTTGTTGGTTTTCTGAAAAATTTGCGTTGCCGAGTCATTAAAATGTAATTTAAGACTGGATTCCCGCCTCCGCGGGAATGACAAACAACCGCAAAAGCGGGACGCTTAATTTTTTTCGACTTGGGAGTCCCCGAAAAGGGGAGGGTTCCCACGGAGAAATAAAATTTAGTGTCACGCTTTAACATAAGGTTTTATTTCTTAAAAAATGATCCATTATCGTTATTGCCGCCATTGCCTCTATGATCGGAACCGCTCTTGGTAAAACACAAGGATCGTGCCTTCCTGTTGCTTCTATCTTCACATTTTGACCTTTTAAATTAACCGTATCCTGTTCTTTTCTAATCGTTGACACCGGTTTAAAAGCCACCCGGAAATAAATATCTTCTCCGTTGGAAATCCCACCCTGAATTCCCCCGGAAAAATTCGTTTTAGTTCTAATTCTGCCTTTTTCATCAGTAAAGAACGAATCGTTATGCTCGCTCCCTCTCATTTTAGCTCCTGCAAATCCTGATCCAATCTCAAATCCCTTAACGGCCGGAATTGACAACATTGCTTTCCCTAAATCGGCGGATAACTTATCAAAAACCGGCTCACCCAGACCGATTGGAACGTTTTTAATCACTCCTTTGATAACCCCACCAACCGAATCCCCATCTTTTTTTGCGGTTTCAATTATTTTTATCGTTTCCTCATTCGATTTTATTTTTACTCCGGCAACTTCCTCGATAGATGCAATAAATTCCATTTCTAATTTTTCGTTCAAGAATTTTTTGGCTATTGCACCAGCAGCCACCCGTGCTAAGGTTTCTCTAGCTGAAGAACGACCGCTTCCCCGCCAGTCACGGATCCCAAATTTTTTTTGGAAAGTAAAATCAGCATGGCCCGGTCGAAAAATGTTTTTTAACTTTTCATAGTCTTCCGGTCTGGCATTTTTATTTTTTGCCATCATCATAATCGGAGTACCAGTTGTCTTTCCTTCAAATACACCTGATAGAATTATGATTTTGTCCTCTTCCTGACGAGGGCTTGTAATTTTGCTTTGCCCGGGTTTCCTTCGATCCAGATCCTTTTGAATATCTTCTGTTGAAATTTCTAACCCAGGAGGACAACCGTCAACCACACAACCAACTGCCCCGCCATGGGATTCGCCGAAAGTCGTCACTTGAAACAATTTTCCGAATGTATTGCCCGCCATAGGATTTATAAAAAGCGAAGATATTGAATTTTTTTCGGTTTGTTGTTTTCCGATAAAAAATTTGATATCAAGCTTTTATTTATAGATTAGTAATTTGTAATTGTTTTTCCATAATTTTTATTGGTGGTTTAGTTCCAGTATACAGTTCAAACTTCAAGACGCCTTGCCAAAGCAACATCCTATCAGCAAAAACAATCTGACAGCCAGCTTTCTTAGCTTCTTTTAATAGTTTTGTTTCTCTTGGATTACTGACAATATCCATTACAGTTAATCCTTTATGCAAAAGTTTTTCGTTAACAAGAGATTGATTGATTTCAGGCGCCATACCAACAGACGTGCTATTTATTAAAATATTCGTAGTTGGTATTAAATCTAATATTTTTTCCAATCCATCAAACTTACAACCGACTGCTTTTGCTAACTGTTCAGCTTCATCGACGGTTCGATTTAATATTGTCAACTCTCCACTTTCATCTTTGACAGCAAAAGCTAATGCTCTGGCTGCTCCACCAGCACCAAGTAAAATCACTTTTTTTCCTTTAATAACAGTTTTTTCTTTAAGAGCTCTTACTCCTCCATGGCCGTCGGTATTACTGCCAATTAATTTTCCATTAACATTAATTACCGCATTAACCGCACCGATTTTTTTTGCGTCCGCATCAAGTTCATCCAGATACTTAACAATACTCACTTTATATGGAATGGTTACTCCAACGGCATGAATACCAAGATTTCTCATCGCCTCGACTCCTTTTTTTACATCTTCAACCACAAAAGGAACATAGACATAATTAAGTCTTAAATTTTCAAAAACTGAATTGTACATTACATACATTTTGCTTGTTCTAAAAGTTGATCCGAAAAAACCGATCAATTTTGTTTCTCCATTTATTTTCATAATGTTAATCGTCTGGATTCCCGTCTTCACGGGAATGACGCGAAAAAAAATTTATAATCCTCTCCATCAATTGTTGGGGAGTTTCTTTTGTAAAAGAAATTGTTTTGTCAGCTACTTTTTCATAAATAGGTTTTCTTTTTTCTAAAAGTTCGTCAAGTGATTTTTCCGGATCATTTTGGAATGGAAAAAACGCCGGGATTCCGTGTTTTATAATTCGCGGCAATAAAACTTTTTTATCAGCATCCAAAAATATTACTTCGCCTATGCTTTTGATAGTTTCTTGATTATTTTCGTTAAGCGGAGTTCCTCCACCACAGCTTAAAACAAACTCTTTTATCTTTTTTTCTTTGAAAATATCTTTTAAAACTTTTGATTCTAACTGACGGAAATAAACCGATCCATGTTTTTTAAATATTTCCCGAAAGTTTAAACTTTCTTTCTTGGACAATAAATGAGCTTTCTCGATTTCGATATCAAGTTCAACAAAATCTATTCCCAATTTTTGTGCCAAAATTTTACCGACCGTACTTTTTCCACAGGCTTTCATACCGATTAAAATAATGTTTTTCATATTTATTTTTCAATCAATTCATAATTTGCTCCGGCTCTTTTCATTTCCGGAATATAACTATCAAATGATTTCTCTACCATTTGGGCGTCGGAAATAATCGTTTCTCCTTCACTGGCCAAACCGGCGACGGCAAAAACCATCACCATTCGATGATCATAATAACCATTAACCTTGGCTCCTTTTAATTTCCAACTACCGTCCTGATGAATAATTAGTCCATCTTCTTTTTCCGTTATTTTTGCTCCCATTTTTTTTAATTCTGTACAGACGGCGGTTATCCGGTCACACTCTTTCCAACGGGCTGTCAAAGCATTTTTAATAACCGTTTTTCCACGGGCAAAACAAGCAGCTACGGCAATCGTCGGCACTTGATCAGGTAACTTATTCATATCAATTTCTATTCCATGTAATTGACTCGAATGGGCTGTCAAACAATTTCCTTCAATGGTTAAGTGCGCTCCCATTTTTTGCAAAATATCAATTACTTGTTTATCTCCGTATGGATCTTTCAAATCCATTCCTTCAACTTTTATTTCCGAATTCTCAGTGATGATCGCTGACAATAGCGGGTAGCCTTGTGCCGACCACTCAAAAGGAATTTTAGCATCAAACGACTTGGGTGGCTTATTACCAGGAAAAGAATAATGTTTGTGTTGGTCATTTTTGTACTTTAGTCCAACTTTATCAAACCAAAATAGCAACAAATCTATATAAGCCGTTTCTCCAGGGTTATCAACAAAGATTTCAACCGGTTTTTCAGACAGCGCCGAAGCGATGAGAACGCTGAAAACAGGCTGACAACCTGTGCCATCCATATGAGCGACTCCTCCATTGACTTTGCCCCTTATTATCAAAGGCGCCATTCCATCATTTTTGGTGGAAATAATTTTGACACCCAGCTCTTCAAAAGGCTTAAATAAATTCTTTGATACTTTCCTTAAAGTACGGATTGATTCATCACCGGTAATGATCGACCATCCTTCGCAAGCGGCAGCGATCCCAACAATAAAAGCCAACATCGTTCCGGAATTATTAACATTAATCACATCTTCCGGTGTTTGTAGCTTTCCTGCCACACCTTTAATCTGAAAAACATTTTTTTCTATTTCTTCGATTTTTGCACCGTACATTTTCATCGCTTTGACCCCTTCATCCCAATCGGGACTCAATTTTGGCTCTCTGATTACTGAAGTTCCATCAGCTAATGCGCCCAAAACCAACGCCCGAAATGAATGGGTTTTTGAGGCTGGCATGGAAATTGTGCCAGTTAAATTTTGACTTTTTTTGACTTTTAAAAATCTCATACTCTATTTTTAATAAAATTTATTAATTGCTTTAATCCTTCAAAATAACTTCCTTCTTTTAATCCGGTTATTTGACCTATTCTAATATCCTCTAAAACGTTAATTTTTTTATTGACTCCGGTTTTATTAATATCTGACATATGAATTTCCATGACCGGTTTATCCAAATCGACTAATGCCTGGCGAAAACAAAAGGCATAACGGATCAAAGCTCCAGGATTTACCAAAACTCCATCAGCCTCTTGCGATGACTCTTTCTGTAAAAAATCAATAATTGCCCCTTCGTGATTTGATTGAAAAAATTCCAATTGGCAATCTAATTCACAGGCTATCTTTTTTAACGATTCATTTATTTCCAATAGAGTAACCGTCCCGTATTTTTGTGGGTCCCTTTTTCCCAATATGTTCAAATTTGGTCCATTTATCACTAAAATTTTCATATTATTGATTTAATTGCTTTAACTACTAATTCGTTTGGAACTTTAACATTTACGTTAACTCTTCCAATTCTTTTCGGTAAACTCCAATTGATTTTTCCTGAAAAATTTTTTTTGTCAGATAAAATTTTTTTCAAAATATCTTCCGATTTAATGTTACTAATTTTCGTCGGCAAACCTGCGTTCACGACAGCTTTTTTAATTTGTCCTGCCAAGCTTATTCTGACCTCGGAGGTCAGAATCGGATGGCAAAGAAAGGCTAAATGACTCTCTACGATCATACCTACCGCGACCGCTTCGCCGTGAAGTAATGGTTTGCCCGTCCTCCAACTCAAGGACTCAATTGCGTGCCCGATCGTGTGGCTAAAATTAAGAACTTTTCGAAGTCCTTCCTCTTTCGGATCTTTTTTGACAATATTTGATTTGATATTCACAGACCCTTTAATTATTTTAATCAGTTCGTTTTGATCAAATTCTTTCGGTTTTTTTGAAGTAACAAAGTCAAAATATTCACGTCCGGAAATAACTCCATGTTTGATAATTTCTCCAAATGCTGAAATAAATTCTCTTTTTGGTAAAGTTTTCAACGTCTCAACATCTATCACTGTTCCAATCGGCTCTTTAAAAATCCCTATTCCGTTTTTTATATCAATAAAATCAATTCCGGTTTTTCCGCCAATCCCGGCATCAACTTGTGAAAGTAAAGTCGTGGGAATATTTAAAAAATCAATACCACGCATAAATGTTCCGGCGGCAAATCCACCCATATCACAAACCACTCCCCCACCTAAATTAATTAGTAGTGACCGACGATCAAGACCTTCATCAAACATTTTTTCCCAAATTTTTTTGACAGTTTCAATGTTCTTTTCTTTTTCTCCAGCCGAAATAATTATTTTTATAAGTTTTTTATTGAATGATTTTTCGATTTTATCAATAAATGATTTAGGAATATTCTCGTCAGTTAAGACGGCGATTTTTGAAAATCTTGAAAAATCAAACAAAATATTGATTTTTTCTAACAATTTTTTTCCAATTATTATTTTCCCCATATTATTTAACTATTTTTAAAATTTTATCTAATTCCTTAAATGTTAACTGTTGCTTTGCATCTGACTTTGCTATTTTTGGTTCTGGATGAACTTCAATCATTGCTCCATCAAAATTGTATTGTTTGGCTTTTTCCATGATTAAAAATACATTTTCCACAGTTCCACCAATATGAGAAGGGTCAATAATCATTGGCAATCCAGTTAAGTTTTTTACTTTCATTGCCATTTCAAAATCAGGTAAATTACGAAGTCCAAAAGGGTTTTCTCCTTTCGGCGAAAATCCCCTATGATTGAGAATAATTCTTTCTTTAGCCAGACCGGAACTAAAAATATGGTCAACTATCCCCAACCAATGCCTTTCCTCTCGCCACGGTTGGTTTTTGATTAATAGTTTGACTGATTTTGGTGCTTCATCTTTAATTTTTCGAGCGATTTCCCTTTGCAAATAATGATTCTGATTGCGCGAACCAATCCAAAAGAGAATTTTATTGGGATTACCTTTTTTTTTGATAATCTTCAGTACTTGGGTAACTTGATCAGGAAATAAAACTTCGGTGGCAACTGTTATTCCCATTTTTGTCACTTGAGCAAACCAGTCAATTCCTTTTTCTCCCACCCCCTCAAACCCAGGACTGGTCCGTGGCTTCCAAAGACTGGCCCGCATGATTTTAATATCTCTTTTTTTTAATTCTTTGGCACAATTGATGACCTGCTCTTCTGATTCGGCTGCGCAAGGTCCGGCAATGATAATTTTTTGTTTTGTTTTCATATTTTTTTAAAATCCAAAAAAAAACCCCGCTTGTGCGGGGGTCGTTTTATTGTTTTTTACTTTAACAATTACAACCACCGCAAGGTGGGTCAAAGTAAAAATAAAAATTTTGAGTCGCTATAATTTTCATGGTTATTAAATTATACAGGAAATAATTTTTATTGCAAATGGGAAATTTATTTCCAAAAATTTATTAAGCAAACTCATCAACTCTTTTAATGAAGCAGGAATATTAAAAACTATTCCATTAATTGATTTTATCGGCATTATTTTTGAAGAAGTACTTGTCACAAAAGCACCATCATATGATTTAACATCATCAAGTTTTATATTAGTTTCAACTATTTTATAGTCGTTGCTTAATGCCACTTTTAGCATTGCTTTTCTCATTACTCCCAGCAAAATATCTTTTTTAAAAGGAGTGTAAATTGTTTTTCTTTTTATACAAAAAAAGTTCGTCCTTGTTCCTTCAGTGACATACCCATTCTGATTGACCAAAAGAGCATCGTACGACCCCGATTCCTTGGCTTTTTTGTAGGCAAGATAACTTTGTAGCATATTTAAAGTTTTTGCGTGAGGAAAAGCCCTTTCATATTCGTAAGTAATAAATTCTGCTCCCTGATGATACAATTTACGGTCGGGAAAAAATGGATTAAGACAAAAAATATTTAAGACAGCTCTTTCTTTCGTCGCTCCGCCGATTAAAAGTATTTTCAGATTAAAAGTTTCTATTTGATAATCCGCAACCAAATCCAAAATGCTTTTTTTTACAAAATCTTCATCAAACAGATGATTTATCCCGATTATTTTTGCCGATTCTATCAATCTTTTAATATGATCATCAATGAAATAGACCATTCCGTTATTTACCCGCAGACTTTCATAAACTCCGTAACCGTAAGAATATTCAATATTAGAAAGCGGAATGACTGCCTTTTCGATTGGTAGGATCTTTCCGTTTTGAGAAAAGTGTTTAAAGTCCATAAATTTAAAGTAAAATTAAATTATTTATTCTTTTAAAATGCTTTACGTTTCTAGTTGATAGAGATAAATTATTAGCTAATGCAGTTGCGGCTATCAAAAGATCAAATTCATCCAACGGAATTCTTTTAATTTCCAAGTCAATTTTAATATCAAGATATTTTTCAGCTACTTTTTGATCTATCGAAATAATAAAAATGTTATTTTCTTGCAAAAAGTCTTTAAATAATTGCACTTTTTTATGCGATTTATTTTTCCTAAAACCATAGACTACTTCAGCCCAAGAAATAATACTTATAAAGAGATCCTTATTTTGGGATTTATTTTTAAAGAAGTCGACCGCAGAGTCTTGATTATTTAAAAAATCAATAATTATGTTCGAGTCTATCAATATACCCATAACCCAAGTTTATTTTATAATCTTAAAGTTTTTGCGGAATTTTCTCATGTGTTTTTTCATGTTCTTTGCTTCACCATCACTAAGAATACCGACGTATTTTTTTATTTTATCCTCGGTTAAAAGTTCTTTCTGCTCTTTATAAACAACGACTTTAGCTACGATTGACTTCCCTTTTTTCAATAAAAAAGAGTCTTTGTTATATCTCACTCTGTTTATATAATCGGAAATATTATTTCTGAAATCAGAAACATTGACAATGTTGTTCATATGTAATTATTTTAACAGAAAGTGTCATTTTGTCAATATGTACGTTTTCCTCACTCTCACTCCATCATCACTGGAATTTTTTTACTTATCAAACCCCAACCCCTTTTGAATATATATTTTAATCAGGCTTTGGTATGGGATCATCAGAGCATTGGCCTTTTCTTTAAGATGTCCCAATAAATATTCCGGAATTCTGATTGAAATTGAACGGGTAGTCGGTTTTAAATTTGGAAAGCTGACTTCTTCGAAATCATCTGCATCAAAATAATCAGTCAAGTCAATCTTTGCCCAAAAATCACGCTCTTCGTCTTCATTTTTAAATTTTGGCAGTTTAAGAATTTTTTTCATATATTTTTTCCTCCTTTTTATCAGTTTTACGACTCGAAATTATTCTTATTTTTTCATTTCTAATAGTAAATACTATATAAAGCAACTTATAATTTTTTGCTCTTCCGAGTAAAATGTATCTTTTTTCTTTATTTGAGTGAAATATATCTTTATATATTATTTTATTTTTATCAAAAAACGATTCTTCTGATTCCTTATTGGTTACTCTATGCTTCAACCAATTTTTGTCAATATTTCCCCTGTCCCACTCAAATTCTATACTCTTTTCAATAATCTTCACTTTATTAGTGTATATACTGTCTGATACAAAGTCAAGGGATAAATAATGGGTAATTTTAGTCTTGATCCCCGTCTTCCAGTCTTCGCACAAGGCTACGGCCGGCAAAACACGGGGATGACACAGAAATCGATTAGCCTGTTGTGCCGTCCAAATACCCTTGATAAGAAGAAGAAGAAGTAAAATATAAAAATGGAAAAATATGAAAAAACTCTAGAAATAAAAACCATTAATCAAAAGTGCAAATATTGTGGTTTTTCTGTAAGTACAACATATATTGTTGGATCAAATTTTTTAAATTCAAGACTATTTGCCCTTATGGATGCTTCAGAACAAATCACGCTTCACGAAGCCAATTGCCTAAAAAATCCAATAAATAGTCGCTCCTCATAAGTGTTGTAAATGAGCTACCCCGTAGCCAAGCAGTCAGGATATCTGTATTATGTCATTCCTGCAGAAGCGGAAATTTTTTAATAACATAATTAAAGAATTTATCCCTATCATTGCGAGGATGACAAAAAAATGATGTTACACTCTAATATTACGGTGTAACATTTTTTTCAACACACTTGGTGAAGAGCGTTAGAAAGGAAATTATGGGCTTACTATTCTAAGGTTCTTTTAACTTCATCTTTTAAAAACATCAAAGTTTCTCTTTTTAAAACCTTTCGTATCGACAGAAATTTTTCGTGCGTCAGTAAAAAACTTAAATCTTCACTAACTATTTTATCAGTCACTTTAGTATCGATAAACTTAATCAAATCTTGAAAATATTTAATAGGTTGTTTACCCGTTCTTTCTTTAATAACTGCCTCGTTATATTTAAAACCTGACAAGAAAAAATGATGTATATCATAAATATCACGTCCGGCGATCATTTTGTGTTTTTTATAACGGTCCGTCACGGCAACAAGTTTATTGGCAAACATCGTATCTGAAGTCTGACAAAAGGCAAACCTGTCAATCTCTGCCAGGTAAAAAGAAGAGTAAGTATTTGATTTTAAAGCCGTATCAATAAAACTTAGTTTAATTGTATTTCTTGAGCATAGTTTCGCCGGATATTTAAGAAGGTAAAAGAACGACCTATTGCTTTTTTGACTAATTTTTAAATCAAGCTCTTGAAAAATTTTTCTCAAATTTTTATCAATAACTTTTTTGTCAGCTTTCAGTTTCAAATCGAAGTCTAAATCAACTGAAAATCGGTCTAAAAAACCAAGCATTGTGGTGGCACTGCCACCTTTAAAATAAACATCTTTTGCAATCGGACTATCTAAGATTTCAGTTAATAACCGAAAAAGTTGAACTTTATGATAAACGTCTTCTCTTTTTGGCAAAATCATAGTTTTTCTAATAACCAATAACTAATAACTGATAACTTTTCGTATTTCTCTAACTTCTTTCCAATCAATTTTCTTCTCGTTGTCAAAGTAATAATTAGAATTGAAATATAACAGATCGGCTACAGACCGCTCAACATTAGCCGTCAACACACCATCTATTCTATCTATGCCACGATCGTAATATAGATAACTATCTTTGAGTTGGCGAACCAAATATGGACGATTTGATATTGTAAATTTTTTAGAAACACTGGAAATCAGAGTTAAATAATTTTCTTTTTGAAAAATAATTCCTTCGCGGATTAGAACTGTTTCGCAACTGACGTATGCAAACCGGTGAAGATAACCGACGGCCAGCTTAAACGGATCTATTTGATCCAAGGAAATAGTTGAATAAAATCCTTTATGAATAGGGATTAAAATTCCCTTTTGAACATATCGTTTTATCGTCGTATAAAGGGTATTTTTATTATTTATCCCCCACAATAAAGCCATATCATTGGTATGAAATAACTTTTCTTTTAGCTTTAATAGTGTGTCTATCCTGTACATATGTGTACAGGATAATGGAAGATATTTTATTTGTCAAGCCTCTCTACTCCCAAGTTGTAATTACCATTTTTCAACCCTTATTTCCTTTATCTTAAGAAAATGTTTTGTATTACTTGTTAATAAAGTAAGATTGTTTTCTAAGGCTGTAGCGGCAATAAGAGCATCGAGAAAATATAAACCTGAAGTCAAGTGATAGTTTTCCACGAGTTTAACTGCGTTTTTCGAAATTGATTCGATAATATTAATAACCTTAAAGCTTTTTAAAACCTCTCTAATTCTTTGAAGTTCTTTATTATTCAAAACTCCCTGATAAACTTCGCCAACTGTAACAACTGATATGGTTAACAATTCCGTTTTTTCAATAAGACTTACCGCTCTCTCATTACCTCGAAGATAATCGATGATTACATTTGAGTCAAAAAGATATTTATTTTGATTTTGCATATAATGAATAGGAGCGCATACTCTCTTTTTTTCGAAGTTGTCTAACCCATTTGGCAGAATCCTTCATATCATCTCTATCTTTCCACATACCAAAAGCTGGCAACTTTCTAAAATAAATTACTTTCCTTTTTTCTTTTGTTTTTATTTGAGGAGGATTTATGACTGCCTTAATTGTCCCAAATTTATATACTTCAAATGATTGCTGTCCTATAGCCACTCTTTCTAATATTTCTGCCAAATTATCCCTTAATTCTTTAGTAGAAATTGATTGTAAATTTTGCATAGTTATAATTTAGCAAACTTTGTAAACTTTGTCAAATGAATTATTTTGAATTATTTTGGAATGATGAATCATTCCACTACTACGATGCCCAAAATCGTTTGACAAGAAGAGTATTTTCTAATCCAATTATGAGCATGAAATCAAGTTTTAAAAATCAACAGGATTAACTTTTATTTTTCTAAATAACTTCTGTTTTTCTTTTTCCATAATTGTAGCAAATTCATTATCTGAATACTCTTCTGCTATTTTATCAAGTTTTTCAAAAGAAATCCCAGGCTTTAAAAATTGACCAGCTCCTATAATCT
>Ga0210051_1005724_pt1 | contig 11824 bp, 13 predicted proteins | sample CryGey092014_all_FD_185464 | JGI IMG/M metagenome (GOLD analysis project Ga0210051, IMG submission 185464) | Groundwater microbial communities from aquifer - Crystal Geyser CG23_combo_of_CG06-09_8/20/14_all (SPAdes) (version 2) | ecosystem: Environmental > Aquatic > Deep subsurface > Groundwater...
AAGAAGAGATATATAACTGGGAAGAGACAATTGAAGGGCCAAAGGTTGAATTTTTAATAGAGGAATCAGTGACTAATGAAACAAATGAACATCTGCCCGTCTTGCCGCTTCCTACTTGGAAAGAGATCAATACCTCAGAACATCCTTGGCCAATGATTCGTTATGATAGCCAGCATAGCGGCAGGAGTCCGTATTTTGGACCGGAAAGACCAGAATTGAAATGGAAAATAAAATCCTTTAATTGTAATTGGGTAGCAGTGGCGAAAGACGAAACGATTTATGGCGAGTTTTCTGCTGAGTTTGGTGGGGCTACTAATGCTTTCGGTGTTAGCGCTGATGGTAGCCTCAAAATGAGGTCCCCGGTTGGATATGGTCCGATGGGTGTTGTAGGAACCGGAGTTATCTATATACTTGGGCCTTGGGATGCCAAATTCTGGTGCCTAGACCCAAAAGGTAAGATAATTTTAGAGAAAGAAATAGATATTTCTCCTATTCCAGAAAAGGTCAGTGAAAGAAATTTGAATTCGCTTGTTATTGGAATTGATGGAGCGATTTATTTTGTGACAGGCTCTAAAAGCTCTGCTTTTCTGTATTGTTTTTCAGAAAAAGGGAGTTTTAACTGGAGACTGCCATTTACACCTGCTGAGTTTGGAGACCCTCTTCCCGCTATCTGTAAGGATGGCACCATCTACCTGGTTTCAAAAGAAAAGGGGTCTTGTTTTCTTAATGCCATAACCCCGAATGGTAAACCCAAGTGGCAATATGAGATTTCTGTTGATAATCTAATCGACTGGGAAATTGAAAAAGAAACCGCGGACTTAAAAGGTAAAGGCGAGCCCTATTCAGCCCGATACCGACAGCAACGTAGGATATTTCTTAGAGAACATGGATTTCCTATACTTGCGCATTACGAATTTCCTCAATTAGTCATTGGCGACGATGGCACAATTTATTTAGTTGTGGTTGGAGATTTCCTTTGTGCGATTAGTCCCGAAGGTTCTCTCAGATGGAAAAAATGGCGAATAAACGAGGGAAACTTCTCTACGTGTTCTCTGCCGGCTATCGGCGTGGATGGAACCATTTATATATCTACTTACATATCTACGGCTCTTATTTCGCCAGGTAAACCTATCGGTAATAGTATTATTGCTTTTGAGTCAAACGGTCAGTTTAAATGGTCTTTCATAGAAGGAATAAAAGAAGTAAGAACCCCACTCACTGTTGATGGTAAAGGAGTTGTATATTTTGTCGATGCGAAAGGGATTATCTATGCAGTAAATTCTGATGGTAGACTCAAATGGAAATATCATACACTACAACAGGACGATGCTTGTTTTATGGGCGGTGCGATGTCTGTTGGTAAAAATAGGACAATTTACCTTAAGGGAGGTTTCAATTACTTAGGCCGCCAACATGGCTTTCTCTATGCCATTGGCGAAGCAGAGCAATAAAGATTTTTATTTTTCCGATAAGGCGTTCTTATGAACGCCTCTTTTTTTGTTATTTTTATTTCTGGCCTGAAAATGGTAGAATAATTAAATGGCCTACTGGATTTTGAAATTTATTCTCGGGCCTATTGTAAGAATGTTTTGGATAAAAAAAGTGAGAGATTGGAAAATATTCCCGAGAAGAGGGGCTGTAAGAAAAAAGGTTCCTGACACCATTTTCATGCTTGGCAGGCCGAGAAAATCCTTAGAAAAGAAGGAGCAGAAATGCTCAAAAAGGGCCCGGAATGGATTGTGGTTTGGAGTGATTACTTTTCTCCTGAGAACCAATCATTTGGCTTGAAACTCCAAAGAGGTGCTACTTTTTCAATGTCAGGACTCCTTGAAGAGAAATGGAAAATTGAAAACGGAACCGTTCAAATTTACAAAGCCGGGCAAAGGACCGATTTCAGCGACGGCCGACTTGAAGGAAGCAACATTGTATTTAAATTCGCTAGTGGTTTTGTCAGGTTGACAAAACAAAATTAAACCCCATTAGAAATTGGAGATTTCTAACAGGGTAAAATCAAAGGGCTGGATTTTTCAGCCCTTTTTTATTACAATCACTTGACAAGTTTGGGAGAGTTTGTAAAATGACGTTATCTACAGAGAACAGTTCTCTGGATAGCTTCTTTAAAAATTAAATAATCTAATAAGAATGAAAGGAGAATTACGATGAAAGAAGAAATTAAGAAATTTTCACCGGCAATTTATGGATTGGTACTTATATGTTTCTTTCTACCTTTTACTCACATTTCCTGTGCTGGAGAAAAAGTTGCAACCCTTACTGGAGTTCAATTAGTTACTGGCACAACAATTGAGGGACCGCCGAGCGCTTTTGGAGAAAAAGAGAAATCCGAAAAAGTAGAGCCAGAACCCTTAGCAATTCTAACTTTGATTACTGCCATTATTGGTTTTGGTGTAAGTTTTCTGAAAGATAGAAAAAGCACATTATTGACTGCTCTTATTGGCGGTTTTGGATTGATTTCTCTATTACTTCTTAAATCTAAAATAGACAATGAAGTTCTTAGAAAAGGAGAAGGGATACTGCGAGTAGAATACGGTTTTGGCTTCTGGCTAGTATTACTACTTTTTCTTTGTGCCATTGGGCTGAATGGATTTCTTTTTTCAGAAATAGAAGAAGAAGATTCCGAACTAATAAAACAGATTGAGTAATTTCAGAAAGGAACAGAAAATGGAAAAAGAAACAAGAAACGTTGTCATAAAAAAACCTGTTGGCTTAGTGCTTATCACGGTGTACACTGCATTTAGCGGAATTCTAATGCTTCTGTGGAGTCTCCAATGGTTTGGTGCTGGTGGAGGCGAACATGCAATTTCGAGTTTGATTCTTGCAGCATTCGTTGGGCTTGGGATACTATATCTTGTTGCATCCTACGGGTTATGGAGCTTCCAGAAGTGGGGGCATACTTTAGCGATAGTTCTCTACATTATTTCAATCCCTCTAGGTATTCCTGCTGCCTTCTTACTGTCTGTTCACACACTTCGTCTTATTAGCGAAGACATGCCAGTGCCAACTGGAGCTATTTTCCTCTTTTTGGCGGGAGGTGCAATAGCTCTTTTGATTCTGTGGTATCTCTTTAAGGCCAAAACTAGAACTTCTGGACGAGAATAAAAGACAAGAATAATTAAAAGGGCTGGATTTTCCAGCCCTTGTTTTTTTTGAGAAATCAGTTTCTTTTTTTCAGCAATTTGTTATCATAAATAAAGTAGAGTTAAAAACAATTTTATGATAATTTTCACTCAGCATGCTTTGTTAAAATTAGAACAGAGGGGGATTTCAAAGATTGTAGTAAAAGAAACCCTATGTTCGCCAGATTATAAATTTCCTAATTATTCTGATAGAAAGATTGTTTACAAAAAATTTGACAGATTATACTTAAAAGTGATATACAAAATAGAGGGAGAAGATATCGTTGTAATTACTCAACATTGGGAAGAAAAACCAAGGTTAATCAAATAATTTCAAATTCTATGGAAATTACTTACGATTCCAAAGCTGATGCTCTAAACATTACCTTCAAAGAAGGCAAAATAGCGAAAACTGTGGAGATTGCCCCAGAGATAAATTTAGATTTGGATAAAAAAAATACACCATTATATTTAGAGATAATTGGAGCTAGCGAGAAAATAGGAAAGAAAAGAGTAAATGAAGTTCTAATGAGAAACCTTTTTCCAGTTAAGGTTTAATTGAGGTTTTCTAAAAAGCAAAAGAAGCGCAATAGCTCCAGCTATCGCTGGGGGTGCTGGATTAGTTTCTTTACTTTTTCTTAAAGCTAAAATTGATAATGAAGTGCTAAAAGAAGGCGAAGGAATGCTACAGGTAGAGTATGGGATTGGGTTCTGGTTTGTATTATTACTTTTTCTTGTTGCAATAGGATTGAATGTTTTTCTTTTCTCACAGCTGAAAAAGAAAACAGAACAGCTACAAATATAAGTGATTAAAGTAATTTAAATAGAGGCTGGATTTCCCAGCCTTTTTTGTTTTGGGGGGAATAGGATATAATGAAAATATGAAGAAACTTGAAGAAGCTGAAGATTTTATTAATTTAGGAATAGTTGTTAATGATAAAAATGAGGTTTTGATGATTCGCAGAAAACAAAAAGAAATTGGTAAGAACGGAACAGTTTTAGAATGGGCTTTTCCTGCCGGCAAGCAACGTCTTGATGAAACAAGAGAAGATTGCGTCAAAAGAGAAGTTTTAGATGAAACCGGCTATGAAGTTAAACCAGTTAAACAAATAAGTTTAAAGGTACATCCCCAATTTCCAGTGATGATTGTTTATCATCTTTGTGAGTTGGTGTCGCCTGAACCAATTGCTAAACCCAGCGAACCACACGAAATAGCAGAAATAAAGTGGGTAAGTCCTTCCCAAATCAAAAACTTAATAACAACCATTCTTAATCCTGATGTCGCCAAAGAACTGGGCATAAAATAATAAATAATTTATAAATTATCCTCGGATTTTATGCTAAACGAAAAATTTTGGAAAAGATATTTTATGGTGTGTAAAATTTGACAAGATTACTAGAATTGATAAAATAGAATTAGAAATTAAATTTGTAACATATGGCTAAAAAAACAACTCGTCAACTAACTTCAACAGCAATTGAAAAACTCTTTAATCAACAGACCGTTGTTATTCTTAACGCCGTTGATGAGAAAGTTGGAGCTTTAGATAAAAGATTTAATTTAGTTGATCAGAGATTTAATTTTGTTGATAGAGAGATAATAACCCTAGAGAAAAGACTTGAGAAAATGGAAATCCGGATAAATCAAAAAATTGATAAACTTACTACTACTTTGGATAAATTCTTAAAAAGAATCACTGATTTAGAGGACGAATTTACATTAATGAAAGCTGATCTTAGAAGAGTTAAAACAGTATTGAGAGAAAAATTAGGAGTGGCATTGGATTAAGAGAGATAACTTTAAATTTGGACCTGGAAGAATTAGGATAAAAAACTAGCTTGAAAAAAGCTATTTTTTATTAGAGAATTAAATATATGAAATATAGTCATAAAATTGAAATGTTGGTGAGAGCGATTATTCAAGAAAAAGGGAAAATTTTGGTTTGTAGGAAGGGTGGGAAGATGTATTATTTTTTTCCTGGCGGACACGTAGAATTTAAAGAAAGTGCCAAGAAAGCTTTAGCTCGCGAACTTAAAGAAGAATTGGGTATAAATATAAAAAAAGCTTCTTTTATCGGTGCCTCAGAACATTGTTTTGCTGAAGATGAAACAAAGCATCTCGCAGTCAAGGATACCGGAGCCGGCATTCCCAAGGAAGAACAGAAAGAGCTTTTTACCAGATTATTTGAGAGAGGCAAGGAAGCGGAAAAACTGCACAGCACTGGCAAGGGCATTGGATTGTATATTACCTATCACATTATCAAAGCCCATCACGGCAGAACCCCGAAGTATCCCGCTTACAGCGGGAACTACGGGGCAGGTCTGGGCCGAGCCCGAGGACAAGGGTAAGGGAAGCACCTTCTTTATTGAACTGCCGGTGGGGTAAAGAAAGTATATAACTATTGACTTTAGAGGATTAATTTTGTTAAGATGAAAATGTATGGAAAAAGTTATAACTATTCCTAAAAAATTAGCGAGAAATGGTGGTTTAGTGGTTATTCCTCGTTCTGAATACGAAGAGTTTTTACATTGGAAAGAATTAATAAGAATCTACAAACCCACTACTGTTGAAAAGAAAGCTTTGAGAGAAGCAAGACGGGACTTTGCTCGAGGGAAATATCTTACCTTAGAAGAACTAGAAAAATGAACTGGAAGGTTCTCATTCATCCTAAAGTCAAAAAGCAGCTGAAACGTTTTCCCAAGAAGGATGCTGAGTGAATCGAAGCATCCTTTTATCAATTAAGAATTAATCCGTTTGTTGGTGATATAGAAAAAATGGAGGGCGAGGAAAATGTCTGGCGGAGACGAGTTGGCTCATATAGAATTTCTTACGAGCTATTTTCAAAAAAGCAAATAGTTTTTATATTTAGAGTCGAGCGCCGAACTACCACTACTTATCACTAAAAATAGATATGAGAGATGACAAAAAAGGCAGAATCTGGGCCGAGCTAATTGAGTTGCCAACGGGGGAGGGATTTGTTATAGTAAGATAATATGGGGGCCAAAAAATTGATTTTATTTGTTGAAGATGATTTGGCGACCATTGATGTTTACAAGACAGCCCTGGAAAAAGCTGGTTTTAATGTTAGCCCGATACTTTTAGGAGAAGAAGCAATTAGAAAAATTAAAGAAGCAGAGAAAGGAGAAATCAAAAAGCCGGATTTAATTTTACTTGACTTGATTCTGCCGGACATTAATGGTATTAGGGTTTTAGAGGAAATAAGAAAACAAGAGAAGACAAAGGATATACCGGTTTTGATTTTAACCAATTATACGGATTCGGAGCTGGAGCAGGAAGGACTGAAATTAAAGGCTGAAAAATATCTTTTGAAAACTGACTACACTCCGAGCCAGCTGGTTGAAATAGTTAAAAATACGCTTGGTAAGTGAAAAAATAAATTTTTTATCTTATGGATATTAAAACTTTTAGATCGGCGATAGCCCAAATTGCAGAAGAAAAAAGCATTACTCCGGAAAGGGTAATTGAAAGCATTGAAATAGCAATTGCGGCTGCCTATAAAAAGGATTACGGCAAGAAAGGGCAAATAATTAAAGCAAAATTGGATCCGGAAACCGGAGAGACAAAATTTTGGCAGGTAAAATTAGTGGTTGTTGAAGATATGATTTATTCTGAAAAAGAGTTGGAAGAGTTGATGGAAAAAGAGGAAAAGAAAATTAGATTTAACCCGGAAAAGCACATTATGCTGGTAGAAGCTCAGAAGATTAAGCCCGAGATCAAAGCCAATGAAGAATTAGAGATGCCCTTAGAGGCCCATAAGGATTATGGCAGAATAGCTGCTCAAACAGCCAAACAGGTGATTTTGCAGAAAATTAAGGAAGTAGAAAGAGAGACGGTTTTCTCAGAGTACAAATCAAGAGAAGGGCAGCTCGTTTCAGGAATTATTCAAAGGCTCGAAGGAAGAAATGTTTTTGTTGATATCGGTAAGACCTTGGGGATTTTACCAAAAGAAGAGCAGGTTTACGGAGAGTTTTACAAACCAGGCCAACGGTTCAAATTTTATATTATGAAGGTTGAAGAAAGTTCAAGGGGTCCGGCTGTTTTTTTGTCTCGGGTTTATCCAAAATTAATATCGCGGCTCTTTGAACTGGAAGTGCCGGAAATTTCTCAAGGTCAAGTTGTGATAAAAGCAATTGCCAGAGAAGCGGGTTTTAGGTCAAAAGTTGCCTTGGAATCCAAGGCTGAGGGCGTGGATCCTATTGGAAGCGCAGTTGGTCAACGAGGGTCAAGAGTGATGGCAGTAATAAAGGAGTTGGCCGGTGAAAAAATTGATATTATTGAGTATTCTGAAAAACCAGAGGAATTTATTGCCAATGCTCTTTCTCCTGCCAAGGTTTTGGAAGTAAAAATTATGCCAAAGAACAAAGCTCTTTGTTTGGTGCCAGAAGACCAATTATCTTTGGCTATTGGCAAGGACGGTCAGAATGTACGTCTGGCAGCAAAGCTTACTGGTTGGAAAATAGACGTCAGGCCGCCGGAGCAAAAAGAGGAAGAAGAAAAGGAGAGCAAGGAAAAAAAGAAAAGAAAGAAGAAGAAAAATAAATAATTAGAAATTCAATCTTATGTTATACGCGCCAATTATTATATCTATCATCGCTATATTTTTTGTTCTTATTTTAATTTGGGATATAAAAAAGAAACCGACTGGTTCTGGAAAAATGGAGGAAGTGTCCCAGGCAATTAGAGAGGGAGCAATTTCTTATTTGAAAAGGCAATATAAGACAATTGGTCTGGTTTCCGCAGTTTTATTTTTAATTCTTTGGTTTTCTTTGGGGCTTACCACTGGTTTAGGTTTTTTAATAGGAGCTGTTCTTTCTGCCTTTTCTGGTTTTATCGGAATGTTCGTTTCAACCCAAGCGAATGTCAGGACAGCCGAGATTGCCAAAAAAGGTTTAAAGCCAGCTTTAAATATTTCTTTTAAGGGCGGTTTTGCCACCGGTCTTTTGGTTGTCAGTTTGGGATTATTGGCAGTGGCTGGTTTTTACTTTTTGACTAAGGATTTAAAGGCCTTAATCGCTTTAGGACTTGGGGGAAGCTTGATTTCGGTTTTTGCCCGGCTGGGAGGAGGTATTTATACTAAAGCAGCTGATGTTGGAGCTGATTTGGTTGGCAAAATAGAAAAAGGAATTCCGGAAGATGATCCGAGAAATCCGGCCGTGATTGCTGACCTGGTTGGCGATAATGTCGGCGACTGCGCCGGTATGGCAGCCGATATTTTTGAGACCTATACTGTTACAATGATAGCCACAATGATTTTGGGAAACCTGCTTTTTCCTGAGTTGCCCCAATTTATTTTTCTTCCTTTGCTTTTGGGTGCCGTTTCCATAATTGCTTCAATTATCGGCAGTTTTTTTGTCCGCCTGGGAAAGAAAAAAAATATTATGGGCGCCTTGTATAAAGGCATAATTGCTTCAGCTGTTTTGTCAATAATAGGATTTTATTTCGTTTTAAATTTAATAGCTGCCATTAGAAATAATATTTTGGGCATAGACATTATGGGTGCTTTTTATCCTCCTCTTTTAATCGGATTATTAATCGCTGTCGGGATGTTTGTTATTACCGAATACTACACTTCAAAAAAATACAGGCCAGTGAAAAGCATTGCCGAGGCGTCTCAGACAGGCCATGCTACAAATATAATCACGGGTTTGGCGATAGGAATGAAGGCCACGGCTTTCCCTATTATTTTAATTTCAGCCGGAATTATTTTAAGTTATAATTTCGCCGGCATTTACGGTATTGCCTTAGCCGTAACATCAATGCTCTCTTTGGCAGGAATAATCGTGGCAGTTGATGCTTACGGGCCAATTACCGATAATGCCGGAGGTATAGCTGAAATGGCGGGCTTACCGGATGAGGTCAGAGAAGTTACCGATTCCTTGGACGCCGTTGGTAATACAACCAAAGCAGTAACTAAGGCCTATGCTATAGCTTCAGCCGGTTTGGCTGCTTTAGTGCTTTTTTCCGCTTATACGCAGGAAGTTGAAGGCAATGTGAGCTTTGTTCTGAAAGATCCAAGAGTTATAGTCGGTCTTTTTGTCGGCGGACTTCTGCCTTATTTATTTAGTTCTTTGGCAATAAGCGCTGTTGGCAAAACGGCTTCAAAAGTGGTTGATGAGGTTAGGCGTCAATTTAAAGAGATAAAAGGCCTGATGGAAGGAGGAGGGAAACCCGATTACGGAAAATGCGTTGATATTGTAACAAAGGCCTCAATTAAAGAAATGAAAGTTCCTGCTTTAATACCAATAATCGCCCCGATTTTAGTCGGAATATTTTTGGGCGTTGAGGCATTAGGCGGTTTGCTAATTGGCAGTATTATTACCGGTCTTTTTGTGGCTATTTCAATGACTAGCAGCGGCGCTGCCTGGGATAATGCTAAAAAATATATTGAGGAAGGAAACTTTGGCGGCAAGGGCTCTTTTGCTCATCAGGCGGCAGTGACCGGCGATACGGTGGGCGACCCTTATAAAGACACAGCTGGTCCGGCCATAAATCCTATGCTCAAGGTTTTAAATATTGTTGCTTTATTAATCGTCGGTTTTTTATTGTAAAAAAATGTTAAAATGTTAATATATTAATATGAATCTTATTCCTACTGTTATAGAGAAAACAAAATACGGAGAAAGGGCTTATGATATTTATTCTCGGCTTTTAAAAGAAAGGATTGTTTTTTTGGTCGGGCCGATTGCAGACGCTTCGGCCAATTCGGTTATTGCCCAGCTCTTATTTTTAGCCAGCCAAGACCCTAAAAAAGATATTCAACTTTATGTTAATACTCCTGGCGGTTCGGTAACAGCCGGTCTGGCGATTTACGATACTATGCAGTATATAAAATGTCCAGTTGCTACTATTTGTTTCGGCTTAGCCGGTTCAATGGGAGCTGTTTTGTTGGCTGCCGGAGAAAAAGGCAAACGTTTTGCTTTACCAAACACCGAGGTTTTGCTTCATCAAGTGGCCGGCGGTGCCACTGGACCGGCAATAGAGATTGAGATTACGGCCAAACAGATTATTAAAATTAAAAACAAACTAAATCAAATTTTGGCAAAGCATACTGGTCAGCCGTTGGAGAAAGTAGAGAAAGACACGGATAGGGATTTTTATCTTTCAGCTGAAGAGGCAAAAGACTACGGTATCGTTGACCAAGTCATAAAAAAGTAATCATGTTCAATAACCAAATTTTTCAGCAGCAATATGTATCAATTTATCCTAATTTTAATAGGTGTTTTTACTTTAGCAATAGGTTCAGTTTTGGGCTACTTTGCCCGACAATCAATTGCCAGAAAGAGGGCGGACACTATAGAAACAACTCTTCAAAAGAAAATTTATCAGGTTAAAAAAGAGGCAGATGAAATAACTTCCAAAGCCAGAGAAAAAGCAGTTCAAATTTTTGAGGAAGCAAAAAAAGAAAGAGAGACTCAGCACCGAGAATTTTTTAAAACAGAAAAGCTTTTATTGAGAAGAGAAAATGTTTTGGCTGAAAAAAGTTCCAGATTTGAAGAAAAAGAAGCAGAATTTTTAGAGAAAGTCCAAAAACTTCGGGAAATAAAAGCAGGTCTGGAGGACTTAAAACAAGAAGCCGTGAAAAATTTAGAGAGGGTTTCCAAGCTTTCCAAAGAGGAAGCAAAGAAAGAATTATTTGAAGACCTGGAAAAAGAAGAAGAGAAAGAAATTATTGAGAAAATGGAGAAATTAGAAAGAACTGGCTTTGAGAAGCTTGAAAACAGGGCAAAGGAGATATTGGCTTTGGCAATTCAAAAGTGCGCTTTTTCTCAGGCCCAGGAAATAACTACTACCACCGTAGCTCTTCCGAACGAAGAAATTAAAGGAAGGATTATTGGGAAAGAAGGAAGAAATATTAGGGCTTTGGAGCAGGCAACCGGCTGCGAGATTGTGGTAGACGAGACGCCAGAAGCAGTGATGATTTCCGGGTTTGATCCGGTTAGAAGGTACATTGCCAAAATTGCTTTAGAAAAATTAATTCATGATGGAAGGATACAGCCGGCAAGGATTGAAGATACCGTGAAGGCGGTGGAGACGGAGATTGCCTCTCAAATAAGAGCGGCCGGAGAGAAGGTGGTTTATGACACGGCTGTAGTTGACCTTGACCCAAAACTCGTTCAGCTTTTGGGAAGGTTGAAATTTAGAACCAGTTACGGCCAAAACGTTTTACTCCATTCTTTGGAAGTTTGCCATTTGGCAGCAGCCCTTGCTTCAGAGTTAGGAGCCGATATTAAGGTGGCTCGTAAGGCAGGTTTGCTTCATGATATTGGAAAAGCAGTGGACCATCAAATTCAGGGTTCTCACACAGACATTGGGATTAAAATCTTAGAGAAATTTGGAGTGGAAAAAGAAGTCATTAATGCCATGAAGTCTCATCACGAAGAGTATCCGGCAGAAAGCTTAGAGGCAGTTTTGGTTCAAGCAGCAGATCAAATTTCAGGAGCCAGACCAGGGGCAAGAAAGGATACTCTTGAGAATTATCTTAAGCGGCTGGAGGAACTTGAGGGAATAGCTTTATCTTTTAAGGGGATAGAAAAGGTTTACGCCATTCAGGCAGGTAGAGAGGTTCGTGTTTTTGTAAAGCCCGGAGAGGTTGATGATTTAGGAGCAAAGAAATTAGCCCGGGAAATTGCCAATAGAATCCAGGACGAATTGAGATATCCCGGGGAAA
>Ga0210051_1005729_pt1 | contig 11816 bp, 8 predicted proteins | sample CryGey092014_all_FD_185464 | JGI IMG/M metagenome (GOLD analysis project Ga0210051, IMG submission 185464) | Groundwater microbial communities from aquifer - Crystal Geyser CG23_combo_of_CG06-09_8/20/14_all (SPAdes) (version 2) | ecosystem: Environmental > Aquatic > Deep subsurface > Groundwater ...
CAGCCACTTCCACTTTATTCAAAGTTGGAACTGATTCAGGACTAGTGATTAACACCAATAACGCAGATAGATTAACCATTTCTCCGACCGGCAACGTCGGCATCGGGACGACGGCGCCAAATTCAAAATTAGAAGTTGCTGGCACTATTCACAGTACAAGTGGTGGAATAAAGTTTCCCGATGGGACGACGCAAACAAGCGCGGTTACCGGACAAAGTAGCTGTTTATGGGTGATAGTGGGGCCTAACGTTACTACTGCGGGATGTTCTGGCGGTATGGTTGCCGTTGCGGGTGGATGCAAGGCGGATGGATTCGCCGATAGAGGGCTTATCGATAGCAGACCAAATCCGGATAATTGTACGGGAAATAATTGTACGGGCTGGTTTTGTCAACAGTCGCAGGGTGCATCGACGGTATCAGTTAGATGTTGTCCGCCTTAAGAAAGTTGTGAAAAATATCAATTATGATAACTCTTGCGATCGCGAAAAATGCCACATCTCCTTGCTATCCCATAGGATAGCACTTTATTTATTTAATTTATATTATTTTATAAGTTAAGAATTTTAAACTCACTAAACACTGATGCGACCGCATCAGTGTTTAGTAGAATATAACTTTTTGTTTAACAAAGAATAAATTCTAAATATGTATAACACTTATCAACGATCGTGAGCATTTGTTATACTTTTAAAGATAGAAGATTTTTTATTAGTGATTGACTTTTGTTGCTTGATTATTATATAATTTAATTATTAAAGTCCGCCAATGAGCGGATTTATTAACATAAATTATCCCTCACCCTTCAAAGATAAATGTTTAAAGAGCGAGGGGTTAAAGAGCAAGTGGATAAAAATTTAAATAAAAATAAAAATTCAAAGAATTAATATTTTTCATTTTTTAAATGAAAATTAAAATCTTTGAAGGGTGAGGGATGGACTTAAAAAATCTTAATCGCGCGATTGAACAGATTGCCGAAGAAAAAGGAATTGATAAGAGGAGAATTCTGGAAGTAGTGGAATCTTCAATCGCCGCGGCTTATAAAAAAGAATATGCCAAAAGAGGCGAAATTATTAAAGCCAAGCTTGATTCTAAAACAGGCGAGGTTAAATTTTGGAAAATAAAAAATGTGGTTGACGAGAGCACGGTTATTTTTGACGAAGAAAAAAGAAAAGAAAAAAAAGAAGAAGGGGAAGAAGTTTTGCCGTTGTATAATCCGGAACGCCATATTTTATTGGAAGAAGCGAAAGAAATAAAATCAGACGCGCAAGTTGGAGAAGATTTGGAATTTCCGCTTGAAGAGCGCGAAGATTTCGGACGGATAGCGGCTCAGGCGGCGAAGCAAGTTATTTTGCAAAAAATCAGGGAAGCGGAAAAAGAATCCGTTATTAAAGAATATCAGGGCAAAGAAGGCGAGATTATTAGCGGCATAATCCAGCGGATTGAGCGCGGTAATATTTTTGTTGACCTTGGTCGCGCCACGGGCGTAATGTTTTTCAACGAAACTATTCCTGGCGAATATTACCGAATTAACGAAAGAATGAAATTTTATCTTTTGGCGGTTCAGGAAGAAGAAAGAATGCCCGGTTTAATACTCTCGCGTTCCCATCCGAAATTTATAAGTAAACTTTTTGAATTGGAAGTGCCGGAAATCCACGATAAAACAGTGGAAATCAAATCAATTGCGAGAGAAGCCGGCAGTCGTACAAAAATCGCCGTTGCTTCCAGTGTTGAGGGAGTTGATCCGGTTGGCGCTTGCGTTGGTCAGCGGGGAATGCGCGTGGTATCCGTAACGAATGAACTTGGCAATGAAAAAATAGATATTATTGAATGGTCGGAAGACCCGGCAAAATTCGTGGGCTCTTCTTTGTCTCCGGCGAAAGTTAAGGGCGTGGATGTTTTGCCGCGTCGCGAAGCGAAAGTTTTCGTTCCCGAAGACCAGTTAAGTTTGGCAATTGGCAAGGGCGGACAAAATGTGCGTTTGGCGGCAAAATTGACCGGTTGGAAAATAGATGTTCGTTCTTTGTCTCGGCCGGATGAAGTTTTAGCGGAAGGAATTGCCGAGGTGGAAGTGGCTGTGGAAGAAAAAAATATTGAAATTGAAAAAAAAGAAGAGTAAAATAAAAAAATTATGAATATTTTAATCTTTATTCCGGCTTTAATTGCTATTTTATACAGCGTTTATATTATTTTATGGTTGCGCAAACAGCCTGATGGCAGTGAATCAATGAAAGAAATTTCCAACGCGATTGCTTCCGGCGCCAAGGCTTATCTTAACCGCCAATCGCGAAGCGTTGCGTTGGTTGCCGTTGTTTTGTCAATTATTCTTTATTTTGCGTTTGGCTGGCTTTCGGTTGCCGGATTTTTAATTGGCGCGATTGCTTCTGCTTTGGCGGGATATATTGGAATGGGTATTGCCGTCCGTTCCAATGTTAAAACAACCGAAGCCGCAAAAAAAGGTTTGGCGCCCGCTCTTTCTTTGGCTTTTAAAGCCGGTTCGGTGACGGGATTTCTTGTGGTGGCGTTGGCATTAGTGAGCGTTGCCGGATTTTATCTTTTGACGAACGATTTGCGCGTTTTGATAAGTTTGAGTTTTGGCGCGAGTTTGATTTCAATTTTTGCTAGACTTGGTGGAGGTATTTTTACGAAAGCCGCGGATGTGGGCGCGGATTTAGTGGGGAAAGTTGAAGCGGGGATTCCGGAAGACGACTCGCGCAATCCAGCGGTGATTGCCGATAATGTTGGCGACAATGTGGGAGATTGCGCCGGTATGGCAGCCGACCTTTTTGAAACTTATGTCGTGACTTTAACCGCGGCTTTACTTTTGGGAGCGTTGATTGTCGGTTCCAATGCTATTGCTTTCGCGTTGTCGTTGGCTTCAGTGGCGATTTTAGCTTCAATAATTGGAAGTTTTTTTGTGAAATTAAATTCTAAAGACGGCTCGGAAAAAATTATGAGGGCTCTTTATAAAGGACTTATCGGCACGGTTATTGTTTCAGCAATTCTTTTTTATCCATTAGCGAAAATTTATTTCAGTCAGAATTATTTGGGAATATATCTTAGCGCTTTAATCGGGTTAGCCGTCACTTTATTAATGGTTTTTATTACTGATTATTATACGGCTAAACATTTTCGGCCGGTTCGTTCCATCGCCGAAGCGTCGGTATCCGGACACGCCACTAATATTATTATAGGATTGGCAATCGGAATGGAATCAACATTTTTGCCCATTGTCGTTATCACCGGAGGAATTTTAATAAGTTTTTGGTTAGCCGGACTTTATGGAATTGCCGTAGCGGCTTTAAGTATGCTTTCTACGGCCGGAATAATTGTGGCTATTGATTCTTTCGGACCAATAACTGATAATGCCGGCGGTATTGCGGAAATGACTAACCAGCCGAAAGAAGTGCGGAAAATTACAGACGCTCTTGATGCTGTCGGGAATACCACTAAGGCGGTGACTAAGGGATATGCCATTGCTTCAGCCGGGTTGGCGGCTTTGGTTTTATTTGCCAGTTATACGGAAGAATTAACCGCCATTATAAAAGACGTAAAATTTGATTTACAGGACCCTTATGTTATTGTCGGTTTGATGTTGGGCGCGGCCATGCCTTATCTTTTCAGTTCAATGGCAATGCGGTCGGTCGGGAAAACCGCCGGCGCGGTGGTGAAAGAAGTTCGTCGGCAATTCCGCGAAATCCCCGGACTTTGGGAAAGTATTCAAAAAGATAAAGAAGGTATTATGTCCCGACGCCCTGATATTCAGTCAGGGGTCGGGATCTCGACCGAAGCGTCGGGAGAAGGAACCGCGAAACCGGAATACGGTCGAGCGGTTGATATTGTGACAAAAGCCGCTTTGCGACAAATGATTATTCCTTCTTTAATTCCCATTGTCGCAGTTTTAGCGGTTGGATTTTTATTGGGAGCAAAAACATTGGGAGGTTTTTTAATCGGTTCAATTATTTCCGGATTGTTTATAGCGATTAAAATGACTTCCGGAGGAGCGGCGTGGGATAATGCCAAGAAACTTATTGAAGAAGGGAATCATGGTGGCAAAGGTTCGGAAGCGCACAAAGCGGCTGTCACCGGCGACACAGTTGGCGACCCGTATAAAGACACTGCCGGTCCGGCGATTAATCCTTTAATTAAAGTTATTAACATTGTGGCGTTGTTAATAGTGAGATTTTTAAAATAATCCCTCACCCTTCAAAGATTGAAAAATTAAAGGACGAAGGATTAAAGAATAAAATAATAAAATTTTAATAAAAATAATAATTTAAAGAATTATTTTTCTTGCTATCATTTAGTGATAGCAAGAAAATAGATCTTTGAAGGGTGAGGGATGAATTTAGTTCCAATGGTGGTTGAAAAAACTCAATATGGCGAAAGGTCTTATGATATTTACTCGCGCTTATTGAAAGACAGAATTATTTTTCTTGGCGGGCCGATAAACGACCAAGTGGCAAACAGCGTGATTGCCCAGCTTTTGTTTTTGGAACACGAAGACCCAAAAAAAGACATTAAACTTTATGTTAATTCTCCGGGCGGCGTGGTAACCGCCGGTATGGCGATCTATGACACGATGCAGTATATTAAGCCGGATGTTTCCACAATTTGTGTGGGCATGGCGGCTTCAATGGGAGCGGTACTTTTGGTAGCCGGAAAAAAAGGCAAGCGGTTCGCCTTGCCGAATTCGGAAATTTTACTCCATCAAGTTTTGGGCGGAGTGGAAGGTCAGGCGGTGGAAGTGGAAATCGCCGCGCGCCAGATTTTAAAAATTAAAGATAAACTTAATCAAATTTTGGCGAAACACACCGGTCAGCCGATGTCCAAAATAGAAAAAGATACTGACCGCGATTTTTATCTTTCAGCCAGTGAAGCCAAAGAATACGGCATTATCGACGAAATTATTAAGGGGAAGAATGGTAAATAACTTATAATAAAATCCGTTCGTCATCCGCCAATCGGCGGAGGCGGACGGATTTTTTGTTGATACAGTAAAATCAGTTTGCTCTATAATTTAATTTGTTGTAAAATAAAATAATGAACCCCCACACCATAATGAATTGTGATGGGGAAAAAAATAAAATCATAAAAATACAAACGAATGAAATTGTTTTTCTATAAATTATCATAGAATAAAATATAAATTCGTTTGGTGTGGGGGTGAAAATCGCATTCTTTGAAATAGAAAAATGGGAGGCGGAGTATATTAAAGATAATTTCCAATTTCCAATTTCTAATTTCCAATTTTTTGAGGGAAAATTAGATAAAGATAATTTGCCGGAACAGAGAGATTTTGACGTTATTTCGGTTTTTGTGGGTTCGGAAATAAGAAAGGAAGTTATTGACGCTTTGCCGAATTTAAAGCTTATTGCCACCCGTTCCACGGGTTTTGACCACATTGACGCGGTTTATGCCAAAGAAAAAGGAATTAAAACGGCTTATATTCCGGGCTACGGCGACAATACGGTGGCAGAATTCGCTTTTGCTTTAATTCTTAGTTTGTCGCGGAAAATTTTTGAAGCCTATGACCGCATTAAAGAAAAAGGGCAATTTGATTTTGAAGGATTGCGCGGTTTTGATTTGAACGGCAAAACAATCGGCATTATCGGCACCGGCAGAATTGGCAGATTTATGGTAAAAATCGCCAAAGGATTCGGAATGGATGTTTTGGCTTTTGACGCTTATCCGAATCAAAAAATGGCAGAGGAGTTAGGATTCAAATATGTTTCTTTGGATGAATTATTGGTAAATTCGGACGTAATCAGCTTGCATATTCCTTATAATGAATTCACTCATCATTTAATTAACGCTAATAATATTCTCAAAATTAAAAAAGGCGCTTTGCTTATCAATACGGCGCGTGGTCCGCTGGTGGAAACCGAAGCGCTGGTTAAAGCCTTAAGCGAAGAGCGTTTAGGAGGCTATGGCGCCGATGTTCTAGAAGAAGAGGGAATTATAAAAGACGAACGGCAATTTTTGCTTTCCGGCAGTTTGGAAGGACATAATCTTAGGGCTGTTTTGGCGGACCATATTTTAATTGATATGCCGAATGTCATTATTACGCCACATACCGCTTTCAACACTAAAGAAGCTTTGCAGCGTATTTTGGACACCGATATAGAAAATATAAAAATATTTATTGAAACTGGCGAAATTAAATTTTCGATCCCTTACCCTTCAAAGATTTAAAAATAAATAATATATTTTTAAAATGTGAGTGGATAAAAATTTTAAATAAAACTAATAATTCAAAGAATTTTATTCTACTTTTGCTATCTTATAGGATAGCAAAAGTAGAATAGATCTTTGAAAGGTGAGGGATGATTTTTCTTTATCTTTTTAACCGTTTTACATTTCGATTAAAGGAGTTTTTGCGTCATTGGTATATTAACAGTTTTTTTGTTTACAGCCAGTTTATTGTTTTTCAGTTGGAAAAATTAGATAGATTTTTCGCTTTTAAAATAACTTGGCGTTATTTTTTCCAACCGCTTTATCAAGATAGGACTATTTTAGGGCGCATTTTAGGGTTTATTTTCAGATTGCAAAGATTATTGGTGGGCGGTTTGGTTTATTTGGTTATTATTTTAATGGCAGCGGGATTTTATTTAATTTGGCTGGCGTTTCCGGTTTATATTATTTATCGCATTTTAATTTATTAGTTAACGGATTAACGAATTAATAGGTTAATTCACAACTCGTCAACTCACAACTCGTTAATAATTTAATGGATATCAATAATTTATATTTTCAAGATTTACGTTTTCAAATGAGTTATTTTTCGCGTTTTTTAACTCGGTTGATTTATTATTCGTCATATTCGGTTCTCGCGGTTGCCGGTATCACTTTCTTGTTCTCAGATATTAAGCAATTATTTTGGGCGGGGATTTTAATCGCATTATTTTTTGGAGACAAAATTATTCATTTGGGGCAAGCTCAAAAATCATTTATCGGTTTAACAAGACATTTTCCGCGTTTAAGCCGTAGAAAAGATCACGAAATTGTTTTGCCGGAAAATATCAACGTGGCTCATTATTTTTCTTCCGCAAGTTTCAGAATTTTGGAATCGGCTTTTGATAAAACATCGGCAATCGGGGGCAACTTTTATCTGCAAGTATTAAAATTTCTTGTTCAACTTCCGGAAATCAAGATCGGGTTTTTGCGGATGGATATTGACGTTGAAAAAATGGAAAAGCAAATAGATGCGGTTATTGCTGCTTCCAGCGAGGCAAAGAAAATTAAAATCGGTAAACTCCCACACCAAACAAAGTTGTGGTGTGGGGGTAAAAAAGAATTATTGTCTCAAACAGAATTAATCGCGAGAACGACTTTTATTGTCGCCATCGCCAATAATAATCGTTTTATTGAACCGGTTGATTTATTTTCAGCGTTGGGCGAAATCAATGATTCTCAGACGAATAAAATTTTTACTTTATTTGAAATTAATCCGTTGGATTTGGAAAGGGCGATGATTTTTAGCCGTTTTAAAAAAAGTTTTTGGAGAAATTTACCTAAAAATTTGGGCGGTTTTGCTTCACATCCTAAAAAAATTAGGCATCGGGTGATGAATCGGGCTTGGACTTCCAAACCGACTCCGACACTTGACAGTTTTAGTGTTGATTTTACCGATATGGCCGCTGCCGGTGAAGCTGGTTTTTTAATTGGCCATAAACAGGAGTACGAACGATTGGTTGACATTTTGTCGCGTTCTATGAAACCAAACGCATTATTAATAGGCGAACCGGGCAGTGGCAAGGAGGCTATTATTTTAGCTTTAGCGCATTATATTATAAAAGATGATGTGCCGGAAGCGCTTTTTGATAAAAGGCTTATTTCGCTTCAATTAGGCAATTTAATTTCCGGCGCTTCAACTGCTGAAATTTCCAATCGTCTTAATAAAGTAATTGAAGAAATTATTTTTTCCGGCAATATTATTCTTTACATACCCGATATTCATAATTTGGTTAAAACTTCCGGAGATACAATAAACGCAGCTGATATTTTGATGCCAGTGATAAACAATGACTCTTTCCCTATAATCGGCGCCACTTACCCAAGAGAATTCAAGCAGTTTATTGAGCCGCTTAGCGATTTTTCCGGCGCTTTTGAGAATATTCGTATTGAAGAAATAAGCGAAGACGATACCGTAAAAATTCTCACTTATGACAGTTTGATTTTAGAAAAACAGCATAAAATAACAATCAGTTTTAACGCCATTAAAACCAGCGTTGAGCTTAGCCATAAATATTTTAGGCAGAAACTTTTGCCTTCCAGCGCGCAGGATTTATTAAGGGAATCTTTGTCATCCGCTATTAGTCGCAAGGATGGATTGCTTCAAGCGGATGATGTTATTGCGGTTGTTGAAAGAAAAATAAATATTCCGATTCAGCGCGCGGGCAAAAAAGAAACGGAAAAATTACTGAATTTGGAAAATATTATTCATCAATCTTTAATTGACCAAGAACAAGCGGTTTCAAACGTGAGCCGGGCATTGCGCGAATATCGCAGCGGATTAAGCCGTAAGGGCGGACCGATTGCGTCTTTTCTTTTTGTCGGACCTACAGGCGTCGGCAAAACCGAGCTTTCAAAAATTTTGGCGAAAATACAATTCGGTTCGGAAAATTTGATGGTTCGTTTTGATATGTCGGAGTATCAGACTAAGGAAAGCATTATGAGATTTATCGGAACTCCGGATGGAAAAATCAGCGGCAGCTTGACGGACGCGATAATGCAAAAGCCGTTCAGCTTGGTTTTACTTGATGAGTTTGAAAAAGCTTATCCGGATATTTTAAATTTGTTTTTACAGGTTTTTGATGATGGCCGGTTGACTGATAGTTTGGGCAGAACGGTTGATTTTAGCAATACGATTATTATTGCCACTTCCAACGCCCATTCTAATTTTATCAAGGATCGGATTGAAGCGGGTGATAAAATTGAAAAAATCAGCGAGGAGTTAAAGAAAAAATTGACGGAATATTTCAAACCGGAGCTGTTAAATCGTTTTTCGCAGATTATGGTTTTTAAAAATCTTTCCCAAGAGGATATCGCGGCGGTTGCTAAATTGCAATTAAAATCTTTGGCGAAAGATTTGGAAGAGCAAGGTATTGGTTTTTCGTGCGACGAGGAAGCGGTTGGCAAAATAGCGGAACTCGGTTATGACCCGGTTTTCGGCGCTCGGCCTTTGCGCGGAGTGATTTCGGAAAAAATCCGCAGCGTTTTGGCGGAAAAAATTTTAAGGGGAGAAATTGTCAAGGGGGATTCGGTTAAAATCGGCGTTAAAAATAAAGAGATTGACTTTTTGTAAAAATAAGTTTAAATTTAGAAAATAAGGTAATGTTAGTAATTTAAAAATAAAAAAAGGAGGTATTTGTTATGAAAGTATTAGTTGTTGATGACGACAAGAGTTTAAGGAAATTAATGGAGATAGTATTTCAAGAAATACTCGGCAATAAATACAAAATATTGCTTGCCGAAGACGGAGAAGAGGCAATGAGTATTATTCTTAATGAAGAAAATATCAAATTAGTTATTACTGACTTTAATATGCCCATTAAAACAGAGTTTTTAAATTACACTTCAGTGGAAAAGCAAAGAGAAACGATTTTTGGCCTTCTTGACTCTTGATTTGATTAATAAATTAAGCGTCTCAAATATAGAGTATTTGAGACGCTTTTATTTTAAAAGATTAAAAATAATAAAAATGTTATAATTTAAAAAATGTCTAACCAAGGAATCGCTCGAATTTTTCGTAATATGGCTTTTTATTTGGAAATGGAAAATGCGGCTTTTAAACCGCAGGCGTATGAAAAAGCGGCTACGAATTTGGAAGTATCGGTTGAAGATATCGGAGAAATCTATAAAAAGGGCGGCATTAAGGCCTTGGAAGAAATTCCGGGAATCGGTAAAAGCATGGCGGAGCATATTGTTGAATACATAAAAACCGGGAAAATAAAAGAGTACGAGATTTTTAAAAAGAAAATGCCGGTTGTTCTTGATGAATTATTGGGAGTGGAGGGGTTGGGCCCGAGAAAGATTAGTATTTTGTATAAAGTATTAGATATTAAGAATTTAAAGGATTTAGAAAACGCGGCGAAAAAACATAAAATCGCTTCATTATCCGGTTTTGGCGAAAAAACCGAAAAAAATATTTTAGAAGGAATTGAATTTTTAAAAAGAAGCACAGGCCGATTTTTATTGGGGCATATTTTGTCGGAGGCGAGAGAGATTATAGCGAAATTGGCGAATCTTAAAGAAGTGAGTTTTATCTCCGAGGCCGGTTCGTTGCGACGGAGAAAAGAAACAATTGGCGATGTTGATATTCTGGTTATCTCGTCAAAACCGCGAATAGTTATTGATAATTTTGTTTCTTTGCCGGGCGTTGTAAAAATTTGGGGCAAGGGGTCGACTAAGACTTCTATAAGATTAAAAAAAGGTTTTGATATTGATTTGCGTGTTTTGAAAAAAGAAAGTTTTGGTTCGGCTTTGCAATATTTTACCGGCTCAAAAGAACATAATATTGTTTTGCGGAAAATTGCCATTGAAAAAGGATTAAAATTGTCGGAATACGGATTATTTCGCGGGGAACGAATGATTGCCGGAAAAATAGAAGAAGAAATTTATGAAAAATTAGGTCTTCAATTTATTCCACCAGAAATGCGGGAGAATACGGGCGAAATAGAATTAGCTTTAAAAAATAAACTCCCCAAGATTGTTGAGTTAAAAAATATTAAAGGAGATTTACATTGTCATTCGCATTGGGGTGAAGGCAAAGAAATGAGTTTGCAAATGATTAAGCGATACGCGGAATTAGCTATGAAGCGCGGATATGAATATATTGGGATTTCCGACCATACTAAATTTTTACAAATAGAACATGGTTTAGACGAAAAGCAATTAGCGGAACAGCGGAAATATATCAATAAATTAAATCAGAAATTGAAAATTGAAAATTATAAATTGAAAATTTTACATGGTTGCGAGGCGAACATAATGGCCGATGGTTCTATTGATATTTCCGACGAGGCTTTGGCGAAACTGGATTACGTTATTGCTGGCGTTCATTCGCAGTTAAAAATGAATAAAAATGAAATGACAAAAAGGATTATAAGGGCGATGAAAAATCCGAACGTTGACATTATTTCTCATCCGACCGGCAGGATTTTACAAAAGCGCGAAGAATATAAAATTGATTTTGATGAAATTTTGAAAGTCGCGAAAGAAACCGGCGCGATTTTGGAAATTAATGCCAGTCCTTACAGGTTAGATTTAAAAGACGCGAACATTAGAAGAGCCAAGCAAATAGGCGTGAAAATGATAATCAATACTGATAGCCATCAAGAAGAACAGATGTATTTTATGGAGTACGGAGTGAGTCAAGCCCGCCGCGGCTGGGCGGAAAAAGGGGATATTATTAACACTCAACCTCTTAAAAAATTATTGGAATTTTTTAAATAATTCAACAAGGCAGAAATCTTTTTCTTCAACCCGCTCACAGATTTGTTTCAGAAAATTGTCTTGAAGAACATCTCACAGCCCCGACGGGCTTGGTCTGATCCGCTAGCTGGCGGAGAAGCCGTCGGGGCGAGGGTGAAGAAAATTTTGCCGCTGGAGCAAAATTATTCTGTTTCTGAAAAAAATTTTCTGAAACAAATCTTGCGCTTCCGTTTAGGTTTCAGAAAAAGATTTCTGCCTTGTTGATAACTAAAAAACTCCCGTAATGGGAGTTTTTAGTTGAACTGTTTTATTTATTCAGTTCTTTCTTTCAATTTATTGACAAGATAAGTTGCGTAATCTTTGCCTCCCAATCCGAAAGCGAT
>Ga0210051_1005739_pt1 | contig 11808 bp, 9 predicted proteins | sample CryGey092014_all_FD_185464 | JGI IMG/M metagenome (GOLD analysis project Ga0210051, IMG submission 185464) | Groundwater microbial communities from aquifer - Crystal Geyser CG23_combo_of_CG06-09_8/20/14_all (SPAdes) (version 2) | ecosystem: Environmental > Aquatic > Deep subsurface > Groundwater ...
AGAAATTGGCAGAAAATATACACAAAATGTCTTTAATTTCGGTCCGGAAAGATCGGCCCAGCGAAATTTTGGCATGCTCAAAAAAGCCAAAGGCAAATTCGTGATGTATTTGGACGCCGACATGATTCTTTCTCCAACGGTTATCGAAAAATCTGTAGAAATGTTTGAAAAAGATAATGTTTTGGCCTTACACATTCCCGAAATAATCTTAGGCAACTCTTATTGGAATAAAGTACGAAGGTTTGAACGGAGTTTTTATGACGGGACAGTCATTGATTGCGTTAGAATAATTAGGGCCGATGTTTTTAAAAAATTAAACGGGTTTGACGAATCTCTTACCGGTCCGGAGGATTGGGATTTGGACAAGAGGATTCGAAATGAAGGGAAAGTAGCCTTGCTCTGCCGGTATAATTTTAAAAAAATAACCAACGAGCCGATAATTTTTCATAACGAGGCCAGTTTTGATTTAAAAAAATATTTAGCCAAGAAGAAATATTACTCGAAAAGTTTTTCCGATTATGTAGTAAAATGGGGAAACAAAGATGCCGACATTAAAAAACAATTTGGTCTTTTGTATCGCTATTTCGGGGTCTTTTGCGAAAACGGAAAGTGGCGGAATTTAGTTAAATTTCCCCTGAAAACTTCAGGGGTCTTTTTTTTAAGATTTTGCGTCGGAGCGGTTTTTTTGGGAGAAAAAATTAAGAAAATTATTGAAAAATGAAAGTTCGAGGAAAATACTATAGAACGATTTGGTTTAAAAACAGATCTACTGTTCAAGTTATTGACCAGCGATATCTTCCGTATAAATTTGTAATAGAAAATTTAAAAACAGTAGATGAAATCGCTACGGCAATTAAAGATATGCATGTAAGAGGGGCGGGTTTAATCGGTGTAGCGGCGGGATATGGGATGTATATAGCAACCTTAACTGCTCCAAAAAGAAACTATGACGAATACATAATCTCATCGTCTGAAAAATTAATCGCTACGCGTCCTACGGCCGTAAATTTAAAATGGGCGGTTGAAGAGCAATTAAAAAATATAAAAAAAACTGAGACACTAGAGGAGAAAATAAAAATTTCAGAAGAAACCGCTTTAAAAATTGCTGACGAGGATGTTCAATTTTGTAAAAAAATTGGCGAACACGGTCTAAAAATTATTGAAAAAATTAGTAAAACAAAGAAAGGAATCGTAAACATCTTGACTCACTGTAACGCAGGATGGTTGGCTTTTGTAGACTATGGAACAGCAACCGCACCAATATATTTGGCTCACGATAAAGGGATTAAAGTTCATGTTTGGGTCGACGAAACTCGGCCGAGAAATCAAGGGGCGCGTCTTACTGCTTGGGAACTTTTAAATCATGGCGTACCTCATACAATAATTGCCGATAATGCGGGAGGTCATTTAATGCAGCACGGAAAAGTTGACATGGTAATTGTTGGCGCAGACAGAACGACTTCTACTGGAGATGTTGCCAATAAAATAGGGACTTATCTAAAAGCATTGGCGGCAAAGGATAACAATATTCCCTTTTATGTTGCTTTTCCCTCATCAAGCTTTGATTGGGAAAAGAAAGATGGGGTTAAAGAAATTCCCATAGAAGAGAGGGATTCTAATGAGGTTAAGTATATCCAAGGGGCATGTGGAGATATAATCGAGGAAGTTCTTTTGACACCCCAAAAAAGCCCTGCCTCTAATTACGCATTTGATGTTACCCCTTCTTGTTTAATTACAGGTTTAATTACAGAAAGGGGAGTTTGTAAGGCTAATAAACGGGATATTTACAAACTTTATCCTGAGCATTAGAACAAAAAATGAAAGCAATAATATTAGCCGCAGGTCAAGGAACAAGGTTAAATGATTTAACAAAGAATACTCCCAAATGTCTGTTATCTTTGGGAGAGAAAACCATTTTGGATTACCAAATTGATTCCTTGGTTAAGTGCGGTGTTGATACGGTTTTGGTAGTGACTGGATTTAGAGAGGATAAGGTTAGAGATTATCTTCGAAAGTTTCATGCAAAAAGTTTGATTATTCCAATTTATAATCGGCTTTTTAAAGAAAAAGATAACTCATACAGTCTATCACTAGCTTTGGAATTTATTGATTCTAAAATTGACACAGTAATTGTTCTTGATGGAGATATTTTGTTTGACATAAGGATTTTAGAAAAATTAATTAAATCGAAACATAAAAATGCGCTTATTGCAGACAATCACGACAACGAAACAAAAAACGAAGACTGTAAAATATTAACAGTGGGTGGTTATGTGACGGGGATTGGGAAAAAAGTGTCTGGACAGTGGAAATATGGGAGCATGATAAAAATAAATGGTAAATTTTTATTTGATTTTAAAGAGGAATTGAAAAAAGAAAGAAAAGAGAGAGAATGGTATTCTGAACCATTAAACAGAATCTTAAAAAAACAAAATAATACAATTTATCCAATAATGACAAACAAACTGTTAAGATGCGAGGTCGATACAAAAGAAGATTTATCCTATGCTAAAGAAATTGCAAAATTAATTAAAAAATGATTGATAGTTGTGACGTTATTGTTATTGGTGGAGGGGCAACAGGAACATCTGTTTTAAGAGATTTGTCTATGAGAGGAATAAAGGCTATTTTGTTAGAAAAAAAGTTAATTGCTTCGGGAACTACTTCCCTTAACCACAGAAATCTTTTGAGTGGAATGAGATACGTCGTTAAGGACCCTGTAGTTGCAAAAGAATGTGCAGAAGAAAATAAAATATTGTCTAAAACCTTACCTCAATTTGTATCAAAAATAAAAGGATATTTTGTAGGATTTAAAAATCAATATACAAAAGAAGCGTTAGAGAAGGCAAGAGAACTGGGACTTGAATACAGAGAAGTTGACAGAAGGGTTGCATTTAAAGAAATTCCTTTCTTGAATAAAGAAATAGAGCTTGTGATTGAAACAGAGGATAAAAATATTGATATAACAGGGGCCTGTTTATTTTATTGCCATTCATCGGAGAGATTAGGGGGAAAATTTTTTGAAAATACAGAAATTTTCGAAATTAAAAAAGAAAAAAATTGCTTTATTTTGATTACCAATAAGGGAAAATTTAAAGCAAAATATATCATAAACGCGACTGGGCCATGGGTTAATAAAATCGCTCAACTTATTGGAGTAATTCTTCCTGTTGTTTATAACCAGGGAACAATTATTATCCAAAAAAGTTTTTCACCTAGAGGTATACAATTTTTGTGCGAACCTTCTGACGGAAATGCTTATATTGTTCATGGCCAGCATGCTTGGCTTGGAACAACTTCAACTGCGTTAGATTCTATTGATCAAATTAAAACAGAGGATTGGGCAGAAGATTATTTGAAGGAAAAGATCTCTTCGATTATACCAAAGGTTAAGACTACCGAAACCATAGGCAAATTTTCCGGAATAAGGCCTTTGATTAAAGAAATGGACAAAAAAAACGGGAGAGAATTATCGAGGAGCTTCAAAATTGTCGAAAAACCAGAAAATTTCATTCATGTAATTGGGGGAAAATTAACAATTTCTCGATTGATGGCAGAAGAAGCAACTAATCTAATTTGTAAGAGAGAAAAAATTAATAAGAAATGCAAAACAAGAGAAAAAAGTTTATCTTTGAGTGATTAAGCTAAGTTAAAGAAATATTAATTTCAGACTTGTATGAAAGAAAATTATATTCCATCAAAAGAAGAAATCAAAAAAGTTCGTAATGAAATTGATGAAAAGAAAAACGACCCAGTTTTAGCTTATTATTTTTATCGGAAAATATCTTTCTTTGTTTCTTCAAAGATTTTAGTTAAATTTCCTATAACTGCCAATCAGATTACAGTTTTTAATTTTTTTCTGTGTTTATTTGCAGCGGTTTTAATTTTTTCCGAAAAGGAATTTTTTTTGATCTTTTCAGGCATTCTTATCCAACTGGTGATTATTCTTGACGGAGTTGATGGAGAAATAGCTAAGATGAAAAAATGTCAGAGTAAATTTGGGGGATGGTTAGACGGTAACACAGATATTGTTAAATATATTTTTCTTTGTGTTTCTCTAGGTTTTACTCTTTATCAACAAACTGGTGGAATCTTACCTTTTATTTTACTGACAACTCTAATATCAACAAGGTTTGTGTCTTTCGCCATGGCATATAGTGCAGAAAAAATTTTTTCTGGATCTATTCATGACATAACCAAGGTTTCTAATAAGACAAATAGGCTTAGTAAGGTTTTAGGTTTAAGGCCGGAATTTTTAAATTTTTCTGATGACATTAAGTTTTGTTTAATTTCTCTTGGTGTTATTTTTAATAAAATCTTATTTACTATGGTCGCCCTTTCACTGGGACAATGTATTGTTATTTTTGTTTGTTTTTTTGGTGTGCTTAAAAACAGAGAATTGGAAAAAAACAAATTCACTTTTGTCGAAAAATTGAATGAAAAAAGATAATTTAGACGAAATTAAGAATGAACTTAGGTTTAGTATCTGTATGCCTGTGTATAACGGAGAAAAAATCGTTGAACCGACAATCTGGAGTATCTTAAACCAAAGTTTCAAAAACTTCGAATTAATTATTGTCGATGACTGTTCAAAAGACAAATCCGGTGAAGTTATAAAAAAAATTAAAGACAAAAAGATTAAATATTTTCGAAATAAAAAAAATTTAGGTTATTCGGGCAATTTAGAGAGATGCCGTCAAAAAGCAAAAGGGGACATACTCTACCTGATGGGTCAAGACGATATTATGGCTGACGATACGCTTTTCAACACATTTTTGGCTTTTTCTTCCAATGACGATATAGGTGCAGTTACAAGGCCGTATTTTTGGTTTGATGACGACATTAATAAACCGGTGAGAATTAAAAGACAGCTTAATCCCGAGAAAAACGAAACGGTTACAATTAACGATGATCCTAAAAAAATAGTTAGAATGTTTGAGACATTAGATCAACTTAGCGGGTTGGCTTATAGAAAAAAATATATGGATCTCCCTTTTCATAAAAATATTTTTCCCTGTCATGTTTATCCTTTTGCTTCCATTTTTAAAAAACACCCTGTCGTTTTTTTGAAGGACTACAATATTGCGGTAAGAATCAGTACCAGCCAGACCAGAAGCCTATCCTCGATTTATGAAAATGCTCCAATAAAAACTTGGAAGGAAATGTTTGATAATGTATTTTACGAAAAAGAGTTTCAGGAGATAAAAAAATATTTGATTAAAAATTTTGTAGCGGTTAATTTTGTTGGCTTGGTTCAACTGAGAAATTATGCAAAATTTAGATATTTTTTGCGCTGTATTTACTATTTAATTAAATATCGCTGGCAAAATATTTTAAATCCTTGTTTTTGGTTCTTTTTTTTAGGATGTCTATTTACTCCCCCGTTTATTTTAATTCCGCTGGTCGATTGGTGGAAAAATAACATCAGCGCTTATTTTTTTAGAAAGATTAAGTTTTCTTACAACAGTGACCGGTCTAATTGATTATTTTTATCATTCAAGATTCCTTGGTGGTGTATTTCACACGCTTATATATTGCCTAAAAAGGGAACTTGGAGACTGTCGCTCAGTGTTGGATTTGGGATGTGGCCCATCCTCTCCTTTACAATACTGCAAAAATGTTAAGTATAGTGTTGGGGTTGAGGCGTTTAACCCTTATTTGAAAGAATCAGTAAATAAAAAGATTCATAATGAATATATAGAAAAGAAAATCGAAGAAATAGACTTCCCTGAAAAAAGTTTTGATGCAGTTATTATGATAGAAGTTTTAGAGCATCTTACGAAACAAGCAGGCTATAAGATATTAAAAAAAGCAGAAAAATGGGCAAGGAAAAAAGTTGTTATTTCAACTCCAAACGGTTTTTTTCCGATGAGGAAGGTAGATGGGAACGATGGACAAAGACACCTTTCGGGATGGAAAGTAAATGAATTAATCAGAAAAGGATATGATTGTAATGGCCTTGCAGGTTTTAAGGTATTCTACTGTCAAGAAAACCAGGTAGAAAGCCTTTCGAAAGGAAGCGAGAACACTTTCCTGAATATGAGATTCAAGCCCCGGAAAATTATGTATATTATTACTGCCTTTGGTCAGATCTTGGCATATCATTTCCCCAGATATTCCTTTGAAATATTTGCTGTAAAGAAAAAATGAAATTTTTTTTACTTTTTTTATTAAAAATATACACATCTTTCTATAAGAATAAATTTTATTCCTTCGGAAAAGGGTCAATCATAAAACCTTTATTAAATACCTCTAATCCTGAATTTATCTCGATTGGAGAAAATGTAAATATTGGTTCATTTAATAGAATTACGGTCAGTACTGAATTTGGTGGTAAGAAATGCAAAAGCAATCACAAGATTAGAATTTTAATTAAAGACAACGTGGATATAGGAAATAATTCTTTTATAAGCGCGAACAATTCAATTAAAATTGGTTCCCACACAATTTTGTCTTCATATGTCTTTATTACTGACCACAATCATGGTTTTGAAGATATTAAAAAAAGTTTACACGAACAATCTTTAAGCGAAGGTGGTGAGGTGGTAATTGGAGACAATGTTTTTTTAGGCACAAAATGTTCAGTCCTTAAAAACGTAAAAATTGGACGACATTCAGTTATCGGGGCGAATTCTGTTGTTACTCAAAACATACCTTCATATAGTGTTGCGGTTGGAAATCCGGCGAAAGTGATTAAGCAATTTGATATGAAGAAAAATAAATGGATGAAAATATGATTTATGGAATTAATTAGAGAAATAAAAAATTTATTTGAAACAAATAATTTTATTGGGAAAATTTTTGATTTGGTTGCAAAAACTTGTATATATAAAAAATTTATATTTAAGAGAATTGAAAAGTATTCAAAATTTATTAAAGAGTCAAAAAGATACAATTTAATAATCGAAACAACCAACCTTTGTAATGCTAAATGTATTATGTGCCCCCACCCGGGAATGAAAAGAAAGAAGGAAATTATGAAGGATATAGTCTTTGATAAAATTATTGAAAGATTAAAGGAAGAGAAAATTAATCCTGTTGCAATAATTCTAAACGGATTTGGCGACCCATTAACCGACAATAAAATTTTTGAAAGAGTAAAAAAATTAAAAAAATATTTTTCTGGGTCCGTGATAAAGTTTTACACAAACTTAGGGCTTGCGGAGGAAAAATACATAAAAGATATTTTAGATAGTGGTTTGGATGAAATTAATATCAGTTTTAACGGTGCCACAAAACAAAGTTACGAAGTGACAATGGGAATTAGTTATGAAAAAACACTTCAAAATCTTGAATCTCTAATTTCTTTACGAGAAGGAAAAAAGAGCCGGTTGCTAATTCGACTCTCAATGACATTGGTTTCAACAAACGAAAAAGAAGAGAAAATGTTTATTAAAAAGTGGGGGAAAAAAGTTAATTCAGTTAGTGTAAATAAGGTTCACACCTACGGAGATTCAATAGAAGATGCTTCAGGAAAATTAAAAATAAACTTTAATAAACCAATCTTCCCTTGTAAATATCTTTGGAATACGATTGTGATTGGGGTAAAAGGAGACCTTTTTTTATGCTGTTTGGATTATGAAGGACGATATCTTTTCGGAAATATTTTAAAAAAAAGTATTCTTAACTCTTTTAATTCTAAAGAGTTTAATAAAATTCGACAACAACATTTGAATCAAAAAATAAAAAACTTGAAGCTTTGTTCTACTTGCCATACCCCCTACAACAATGGTCAAGAATGGTTTGTTAATAATCTCTATTAACGAAGTAAAAAAATAATTGTTTAGACTTATTTAAATATTGGAAAAATGAAAGGAAAATCAGTTTCAATAATTATTGTTAACTATAACGGAAAAAGTTATCTTTTGGATTGTTTAATATCAATACTTAAAAGTAATTATAAAAATTTTGAAATTATTGTTGTTGATAATAATTCTTCTGATAAAAGTATAGATTTTGTAAAGAAAAAACTTAATGGAAAAATAAAAAATATCCATTACCTAAAACTGAATGAAAATTTTGGCCCTGCTCTTGCAAGAAATGAAGGGGTAAGAATTGCTAAAGGAAAATATTTGGCCTTTTTGGACAATGACACTCAAGTTGAAGAAAATTGGATAATTGAAACAGTTAAATTTTTTCAAAATGACAAAAAAATTGGATGTATTCAATGTAAGTTACTACTCTTAGCCGATAAAAACAAATATGATTATGCCGGAGAATATCTGAACCAATGTGGTTTTTTAGTTCAAAGAGCTAATTATGGAGAAATTGACAATGGTCAGTACGATCAAAAGGTGGAAATTCTTGCAGCCAAGTCGGCGGGAATGTTCATAAGAAAAGATGTTTTTGATAAAATCGGTGGTTTTGATGAAGACTATTTTATTTACGTTGAAGAAACCGATTTGGGTTGGCGTTCCTGGCTTGCTGGTTACAAAACTGTTTTTTGTCCGAAATCGGTTGTTTATCATGAATTTGGCACTAGTATTAAAATCCTTTCGGAGAAAAAAAGTAATTTTAACGTAAGATTTCATGGAACAAAAAATTATATAATGACATTGATAAAAAATTTGGGGAATAAACAATTGTTAACTGTATTACCTAGACACGTTATAATTTGGATTTTTTTCGCTTTTTTTCTTGTTTTTCGGGGCAATTTTAGATCCGCATTTAACGTTTTAGGAGGAATTTGGTGGAATGTAGTTAATTTACCCCAGACAATTTTTAAAAGAAAAAAAATTCAACTAAATAGAGTAATTTCAGACGAAAAATTGTTTAAAATAATTATTAGGGACACAAATATATTTGAAAAGGTTAAGCAATTTTTTACTGCAGAAAAATTTTTTAAAACGACCGAAAACTAATGACGTTAAATGATTAACTTTTTAGAAAAATTCAGAAAGGAAAAAAATCGATTGTCATTTGCATTAATATTTTTTTTGTTTTTGGTAACTACTTTTGTTTTAAGAAACGTTCTTTTTAACAAATTTTTAATAGGACATTCTATTGATTGGAATATCCCTTCTACTGGTCAATTGATAATTAAATACTTACAAAATTTGTTCTATTCTTGGGGAGAACAAGAGTTTGGCAATTCACAATTTGCCGTTAATAATATAATTTCAATATTGTCCCCTTTTTATTTATTGGGAGGCATAGGTTTTTCTAATGTTGTTGTTTCAAGGTTAATACTTTTTACTACGATATTTTTATCGACATTTTCGTTTTATTTATTTTTGAAATTTTTTCTTAGTTGTTATTGGGATAAACTTGGCCTTAGTCAATCTCCAAAAAAATATGAATTCATAATTTTAATTTCTTCTATGGTTTATTCTCTTTCTCCATTTTTGTTTGTAGAAATAATCTTCGGAAGTAATGTTCAGTTTCTGACCTTTGCGATTCTCCCTTTGTGTATATATACATATCTTCGTTACTTAAAGGAAAATAAATTCACATATTTATTTTTGTCTGTACTTATATCGATTTTTATTAATGCATCGACACAGAATATTTTAATTTTAAATATATTTCTTTTTATCTTTAGTTTAATTGAAAAAAAAATATTGAAATATTTCCAATATTTATACATCCTTTTACCTACTCTTTCATTTTGGATTTTTCCTTCAGTTTATTGGTTAATATCGGCCTCTAGGTTAGCTTTTGTTGGAGTAAGTCAGGGAAGTATAAATCTTAGAATTGTTGCCGCAAATATTACTAAAACGATTTTTGGTACTGAATATTTTTTTGGGAATAGAAATAATTATCTTGCAAGTTTACCAGACTTCTTTTTTTATATTTGGTATTTTAATAAGTTAATTTTCTTCATGGTTCCCTTAATCTTAGGAATTTTTATTATAAAAAAGCGCAACATCTCTCTTTTAATATTTCTTTTGGCAGGTTTTCTTTTAGTGATATTTTTTATTAAAGGAGGAAATGAGCCGTGGGGGAATGTAAACATATTTCTTTATAAATACATCCCATTTTTTGCCTTGTTTAGATCATTGCAACATTTTCAGGTTGTTTACACTTTTTTGACTGCAATTTTTTTTGCCTTAAGTTGGATATGGATTTTCGAATTTATTAAAAAAGAAAAAATTAAAAGAATCGGATTGTTCTTTGTTTTATTGTCCTTTGTTGTTTATTCATTACCATGGATTGTAACAGGAGATGTGGGCACGCAATCACTAAAAATGAAAAATAAAGACCATCTCGGGCTGTATGAACTATCACCGGGATATAAAAAACTTTACGAAACAATAAACAAATATAAAACTAGTTTTAGATTGTTCAATCTTCCGTTGTCCCGATCTCCAGAATATATAGAAACTCTTTATCAAGGCCAGAACCAAGGAGGGAATACCGATAACGGAATGCTTCGGCCAACCTTAACAACATCGGTGACTGATCAGAACTTAAACATTCTTGCAAATATTTTAGACAGATCTATCAGCCAGCAAGTTGTAATTGACTATGTTCCTGTTTTAGGCATGTTAAATTTTAATTTTTTGGTTTTAAAAAAAGACCTTTTACCCCATTTTAATAAATATTCTTCAAGTTATAATGTTGAAAATGTTAGTAACTATGTTGACAAGATTGATTTTTTAACAAAGCAATTTGAGCTAGACAATATTTCACTTTACAAAATTTCTGATCAATATTTTCTCCCCCATTTTTATATTCCCCAGGAGAATATTTATTGGAAGGGAAAAATCGAAGATTTGGTGGAGATTTTGGATTTGAAGGATTATGAGCTGAGATCGGAAATATTGCTGGATACTGGAGACAAAAATAATAATCTTTCGCCCCAAGTAAATAATGGAGAAAAAGAAATTTTTATTAAATCCTTCCCGTTTGATTTAATAAAAGATGAAGAACTTGGAACTTATAAATCTTCAAAAAAATTAGAGTCTCTTGAGGCAAAAATTTCTCCTAATGGTTTTGCCTACCCACTGGTTTTGAAAAAAGAAGAGATTGACTTGAAAAGCAAAAAGACCGTCCTTGCAAGATTTGATTATAGTCTTTTGCTGGCGGATAAAAGAATTTCCGAATTTTTGGTTTTCGGCAGTGGAAAGCCTGAGTCTTTTGGTGTCTTTTTATATGGTTATATTAAGGCGATGGATACAGCGGTTGGAATTTTGGAGGAGATGGAAGTTAAAAAAGACAAAGATTTTTTGGAGAGTTTGGCTAGGTTTAAGGAAAGTTTAGCCGGCGGGGAAAGAAGATTGAAAAAGTATTCTTTCGGGGGCGGGGTAGAGGAAGAACTTGAAAAAGTTTTCAGAAATTATAACTTAAAGATTAAAGCCTTAAAGCCGGAGCACGATTTTACCAAATCGGTTTATCAATTTAATTTGCCGAAGGAGGGAGAATACGAGATCTATATTAAAGAGATTAACGGATTAACGGATTTGGAGATTAACGGATTAAATATTAACGAATTAACTGATAACGAAGAAGTAAATATTGGGGGAACAGAACCAGATACTACGGACATTGGAAATTCGATATTGCCTGCCCGCATTCAGCTGTTGCCTCAGGCGACTGCAGGCGGGGATATTGGGGGAAACTGGCAATTACTTGAAACAAAATATTTTAACCAGGGCGAGAATGAGTATCAGATTGAAAATTCTGATTTTGGGGAAAATTTGCTGACAGACAGTCTTAAAATTAATAATTTTACCGGGGACACGGTTTATCGGGTGAGTTTGCGCTACCGGTCAGATAATGATAAAAGCCTTTTGACTGTTAATCAGTCGCAGGAAGGCAAACTTTTTGACTACTTTTTGCCTAAAACCGGCAGGAATTTCGAAAATT
>Ga0210051_1005744_pt1 | contig 11798 bp, 11 predicted proteins | sample CryGey092014_all_FD_185464 | JGI IMG/M metagenome (GOLD analysis project Ga0210051, IMG submission 185464) | Groundwater microbial communities from aquifer - Crystal Geyser CG23_combo_of_CG06-09_8/20/14_all (SPAdes) (version 2) | ecosystem: Environmental > Aquatic > Deep subsurface > Groundwater...
GCCTCAAGCACCCTTTCCGCTCCCCCAATTTTATTGATCCGGTCATAAACAAGCGCTACGCGCATAGTTCTCGAATTGCTCAAATAATTATCTAATAGACACTAATTTCAGGTCTCTCTTTGTTAAGTCTACATCCTTAAAAGCGGGATTGACTATTCTCTTGTATCGTAGTTTGTCGCCCCTGAAATTAACTATAATTGCTAGTGGTGAATTTGTTTGCTCAAGATAGGCAAAAGCTTGTTTAAAAAATTTAGGGGTGTAATATCGTTCAGCCTTAATTTCTAATACTACGAGGTCTTCTACAACAAAATCTAAGAAATAACGGCCGATACTCCGGCCTTGATATTCAATTCTTATTGGTACTTCTTTTTTAAAGGCTAGCTTTTGCGTCTCTAATTCACTAGCAATAGCCCTCTGATAATATTTTTCCAATAAAGATGGCCCTAACTCATTATGAACCTTAAAAAGCACCCCCATTATTTTGTAACTTAAATGGGGCAAAACAATATTCGAATCAATTCGATTGTCATTCAACACCATTAGAGAACATTATAGACGCGTAGCGTCTGTCTTGCCATTTTTTGCCAGGAATATCCTTCGACAAGCTCAGGACCGAGGGTTTTGAATTTTGCGTATTTTTGAGGATTATTTAGAACATCGCTCATCTTTTCCGCCATATCCACTGGATCATAGGGATTAAAATAAATGGCGGCCTCACCGAGGACTTCATGGAAAACAGGAATATCCGAGACTAAAACCAAACATCCTTGAGCCATTGCCTCAACCGCCGGCAAACCAAAACCTTCCATTAAAGAAGGAAAAACCAGAGCAATGGCGTCTTTATATAAATTGGTTAGTCCTTCTCTTTTTGCCGCACCATAAAAAATCACATTATTTCCCAGACCCATATCTTTTACTTTTTCCTTTAGTCTTTTGTAAAAATAATCCTCGGCACCGACGAGGACCAAATTGAGAATTGAGAATTGAGAATTGAGAATTGAGAATGCCTCAAGCAGGCGTTCTAGGTTCTTATGAGGATAGGCGTTGCCAACATAAAGAAAATATTTTTCAGGGAGCTTCATAGGTAACGACCACCTTTTCCGGCCTAATCTTATAATGAGTAATAATTTCTTTTTTGGTCATTTCCGAAACAGCAATGATTTTTGTTGCCCGATGAAGGGCAATCCACATCACTAGTTTATATCCCAAGCGCTTGATTTTATAAAAAAACCATGGCAGGGTAGAAGCCCGACCGGTATCAAAATGGTCAATGGTCAAATCATGAATAGTGACAATAAATTTTCCGGGGAAAAAAATCGGCACAGAAAAATAAGGAAAATGAACCAAATCTGGTTTTTCTTTGATTAGCAAAAAAGGCAATAATATCTGTTCTTTTAAAGAATGCCAGGGAATATCAACTAATCTTTTTTCAAAATTTTTTGCCGGGGGTTTAAAAGAAAAAAAGTTGTCTTTATTAAGATAAATTAAATATTTATTTTTTTTATCCAAAACAGCTAAATTTTTAATTAATTTTTGGGTATAACGACCGACCCCAGATTGAGAATATAATCTAGCATCAATAACAATTTTCATCTTTTAAGATAATGAAATAAAATTCTAAAAGACCCTCTAATCTTGATCCCTAAAAGTACAAGCCAAGTTGCCCAAAATGGATATTTGTCTTTATAAAATTTCTTATAAAATATCTCCATTGCTTTAATAGAAGTTTTGGCTGTTTTTATTCGAATTTCCCGGCTGGCTCGTGTTACCTCCTTAGATTCTGTCCTGAGGCCTGAACTAGCTCCCTTGTGATGCATTACCAGTGGCTCAGGATAGAACATTACCCTCCATCCAGCTTTTTTTATCCGATAAAAAAGATCTAGATCCTCACCGTAAAAGAAATAATTTTCGTCCCAGTTGCCAACTTGTTTTAATACTTCCGCCCGAACGACCATAAAAGTGCCAAAACCGGCATCTATTTCATGAGGTTTATTAAGATCAAGATAAAACTTATGATATTGTCCAAAAAATCTGCTTTTTGGAAAAAGTCTCTCTAAACCCAAAAAGTAACAAACAGAAGCCCATGGCGTAGGAAATCCACGATGGCAATCTGGGTCCATTCTTCCGGAAAAAAGCATTGTTTTGGCAGTTGAAGCACCTATTTGGGGGTCGCTTTCCATAAAAGCGATCATTTTTTTAAAAGTCTCTGGTTTTACCTGAGCATCAGAGTTGAGAAACAAGATATACTTTCCGCTTGCCTTTTTCAGCGCCAAATTATTCCCAGCGGCAAAACCAAGATTTTTCTTACTTACAATTAGTTCAACCTGGGGAAATTCTTTTTTAACCATTTCCGCTGAGCCATCAGTTGAGGCATTATCAACGACAATGATTTCGATTCGCTTATCACTAATCACTGACTTAAGACAATCTCTAAGAAGGTCTTTAGTGTTGTAATTTAGAATGATGACTGATAAGTCAGGCATGGTAAATTTTGTCAAGTTCTTGGCTAATTTTTTCCCAATCATATAATTTTTCCACTAATGCCCTCCCTGTTTTTCCTAATTCCTGACGGCGTTTTTTATCACCCAGCAATTTTACCACCTCATTGGCAAAATCTTCAGGCTCATCAGCAATAACCACTTCTTCTTTTGCCTCAATTCCTTCAATTCCCAATGAAGTTGTCACTACCGGCAAACCAGCTGCCATTGCTTCCAAAATTTTAATTCTTGTCCCACTGGCAATTCGCATTGGCGCTACCAAAACGTCTGCTTTGGCAAAAAAATCCCCCACCGGAGTTTCTTTGTCTTGAATAAATTTAATTGACGAATCAGTAAGATATTTCTCCAACCATTCCGGTTTATGCCAACTAACTAAAATAAATTTTACCCCTGGGGTTTGCCTTTTAATTTCAGGATATATTTCTTTTAGAAAATATTTCATCGCGTCATTATTGGCTTGATAAATAAGGGTGCCCACAAAAATTATTGTCTTCCCCTCACCAGATGGCTTGACAGTTTTAAACGAATTAACATCCACTCCATTGGGAATTACCGGACATTTTCTTTTGCTAACTTTTTCTATCATCAGGGCATCATTTTTTGAGAGAGTGATGTTTATATCTGCCTGTTTCCAAAGCTTTTCTTCATAACAACGCATTCGGAGTACTTCCAGCTTTAGAAACCATTTTAAAAAGAAAAATTTTCTTTCGGCAAATCTGTTATAAATCTGCCATTCAACATTTTCATTGCCCATTAAAGTCTTTGCTCCAAGTTTTTTTGCCAAAGGAAGATATAAAGCCGGATAAAAAGATTCAAAATGAACCAGGTCATAACCCCCAGCTTTAAGCTCCTTTACCAAGGCTTTTTCCAATTCTTGAGAGTAATAAGTGGCTGAAGGGAATGGAAGGATTCTCGTCATCCATCGCAAAATATTCTGCCAAGACCAAGGTGGACGCCGTTTAAACAAAAAAATCTCCTGGCAATATTTTTTCAGTTCAGGAATATATTGTTTTTGCTCTTCATCTCGATAGTAGGAAAAAAGGGTAATCTGATGATTTTTAGCAAGATTTTTAATTAAATAATAAGCCCGGATTTTCCCACCGGAGATTAAAGGATAAGGGATATCATAGGTAAGAAACAAAACTTTCATTTATACTCACATTTTCTTGTCAGGTCGGCAATTATCCATTTGGAGGTTTTTTGGATAACACAATAATTTCTCTCTATCCAGTCAGTTTCCGGTCCAAAATTAATATTAACGTAATATTGGGCTCCCAAGCTAGCCATTTTTTCAATTTCCACCCCTATTGGCCAACCCCGACGATTGGTTTGATATAAAAAGGCAGTATCTCCACCGTAAGGAGCAATTATTTTTGTGTCTTTAGGGACTAATTTATCAACCACTTTTCCCACCTCAACGATGACTGGATTGTTAATATTGAAAAAATCCCTGACATAATACCAAGAAAAAGCAAGCATAAAAAGACAACAAACAACAAACAACAAACAACAAAGAAAGCGATTAAAAAATAATTTTGGGGCAGAAAGCAAAAAACCTCCACCTTTGGCTAAAAAGATACAAATTATCGGAATTGCTAAAACCTGATAATAATCATGTTGGACATTACCGCCGGCGATGATTATAAAATAAACCAAAATTGCCCCTAGCCAGCTTAAAAAAAACAGACCCTCCTTTTTTGTTGGTTTGACAATCAATCCCAGTCCAAACAAAATTAATCCCCAATAACCCAAAATTAACTTCCCTACTCTTTCGGCAAAAAGCCAATAAAACCAAGCACCTTTAAAGCGAATCCCCCCTTCATTAAAAAGCCAGGCAGATTGAGGAATTCCTTCAGGAAAATGACCCATCCACCAACGCCAGAACAAAAAGGGTAAAAGAGCGAGAGAGCAAGAGAGGAAAAAGGTCAACCAGTTTAATTTGTTAAAGCGCCACTTTACCCAGCCTAGATAGGCAATCGGTAAAAGCAAAACTAAAGTGAATGGTTTAAGAAGAAAAGATAAAGCGGCAAAAAGAGTAGACAGTAGACAGTAGGCAGGAGACAGGTTATCAAGGTAGACGGAGAAAAAGTAAATCATTCCCAAACTGGCAAAAAGCATCATCGCTTCAGGAAGAATTGTTCGGCTGTAATAGATATTGAAGGGTAAAACGGCAAAGAAAAAAGATGCCAACAAGGCAATGTTTATTCCCAAATATTTTTCCACAATAAGATAAAGAAATATCAACGAACCTAAAGAAAACAAAATTGAAGTTAATCGCCCCCAAACTTCAAGATTAAATACAGAAAATGTTTTGGCTAAAGCCGCCTGGATGGCATTGTAAATAGGAAATTCAACAAATCGGTAGCCCTGGGGATTTTCCATTTTTGAGGGAGCATTAGAGATGTCATCAAACCGAGGACGTAAAAGATCAAATCCCATTTTGACAAAATTTCGGGAAACTGCGCTAGTGTCTGCTTGGCGCCAAGAATGCCAATCAGCCAAAGGGGCATCAATCCGGTAAAGTCGCAGAACAAATGCCAACAAAACAATTAATGCCAAGAAAATTTTTTTCATTTTCTACTGACTTCCTTTAATTCTCCATCCTCATAAAGAAAAACATGGGTATGGGTGACGGGCTTGTCTTCAACCAGGTCAAGCGTTTCCTCAAGATCACTCATCTGATAAATCCTTAAACTATCATCGCGATAAATAAACCAAAGACCGTCTTTTAATCCGACGGGAAAAATCCAGGCTCGATTTTGTCTTAGAGGCAAATTAACAAAATAAAGACCACTATCAGAAGGAAATTCAATGTAATTTGAGGGTAAGGCCAATAAAATTTTGTTAGTTATCTCTCCGGCTTGATACCAATCCTGCTTGACTTTTTCCGTTTCCCACAAATAGAAACCAACGATACTTCCCACGATTACGAAGGCAACCACTAAACCAAGCCAAAGATTACGCTTTTTCAATCTTTCGAAAATCCAGTTGATTAAAAGAGCAATAACCAGAAAGAAACCTAACTGGGCGGTGTGGAGATATCTTTCGGCAATATTTCCTAAACCCAAAAATGGTAGAAGGAGAATTACAAACCAGCCTAAGGAAAAAACTATCAATCTAAACTCTTTATGAACCCACCATTCTCTAAATTTAACTCTTTTAAGAAGTTTACCAATAACCAGGGCCACTAATATTAAAACTGCTAAAGCGATAATTTTGTGGGCACGCAAGAAAACTCTAGACCAGTCATAAACAGGAATAAAATGATAGCTGGCAATTAGTTCGCCTAAGTATCCAACCAAATTACCGGCAAAATTGAAAACTAAGTTTTTAAAATTATAGCTATAATCACCGCTTAAAACATGAGCTTGGGCAACCAGATTTCTTAACCAAAGATAAACGATTGCTAAAATCCAGAACGGCAGATATGGAATAACCTTAGTCGTCCATTTTTCTACTTTCTTAAATTGGTAAAAAATAAACAGAGTTTGTTGCTTCGCAATCAAATCATACAAAATAATCACCAAAGGAAAAGTAAGCATTTTCTCTTGAGAGGCTAAGCCTAAAATAAAAGCTAAAATTGTTAAGGTAAGAAATAAATATTTCCATTTGCCGTCAGTGGTTCTCCATTTTATATAACTGACAAAACCCCAAAGATAAAAAAAGCTGGCAAAAAGATGGGAGGTTGAAGATATCCATAAAACCGATTCGGCGTTAATGGGATGAATCAAAAATAGTAAAGAAGCAAGCGAAGAAACAAATTTCTTTTTGGTAATTAAAAGAATTATCAGATAAACTCCAATGGCGCAACCAAGATGAAACAAAACATCAACAACATGATATCCGTAGGGTCGTAAATCAAAAAATGAATGAGCTAAAAGAAAGTAAATCTTGGCTAAGGGACGATAGAAAAATCCCTGTGAAGCAATAAAGAATTTAGGAATGTCAGAAAATCTTGAGGTAACAGCCCATCTAAGCCAAGTAAAATCATCACCAACAAAGTAGTTTTTAAAAGTTGACCAAAAAACAAGGGGGGCGACAAAACTTAAACCTACAATTGTAGTTAAAGGTGATTTAATCACCTCAATTGCTTCTTTAATCAAAGACCTTCTTTTAGGAAATATAAGTTGGACCAAACCAACGGTAATTCCCAAAAGTATCCAAAAACCATAAGCCACCTTTGAAGCCTCAAAAACATCAATTAAAATAGCATTCAGCATTAATCCTAAAAGACCGGCAGTAGTCCCAATTAAAATGCTTCTAGTAAATGGTGAAGCAATTCTTTTTAGACCCTGTCTGACCAACAAACCGAAAACACCAAGAATACCAAAGAAAGAGACAAAACCCAAAAGACCAGTTTCCCCCAAGGCTCTTAAATAATCATTGTCGGTTGCCAAAGAAATTGAAGAATAACCAGTTCCAATCAATGGATTTCTTTTGAAAGCCTGGAGGGCTCTTGGCCATTCTGCCTGAAAGCGGGTAGTAAAAGAAATATCATAAACAAGTGTCCTTTTGATTAAAAACTCTCCTGAGATAGTGGCGATTTCGGAAGACGTGGTGGCGGTCCTAAGCGATTTTCTAATCATAGCTACATTCGTTGCCTCTGGAGGGGTTGTCTCAATTATGGGAAGAGCAAGGAAGCCTGTTCCAAGAGGTAATTCTTCTTCCTTGAGAGAAGGAAACTCTTCAACGGCAGCGATAGGCTTTCCTGTTCGAACATCATAAACAACCTGTTCAACCCGAAGGGTCTTACCAAAACGCTCTGAAGCTCCGGTAAGATAATTCATTAAAAATAGGCTTGCCAAAACTACGGGAATAATTAACCACTTTTTTTTCTGCAAAAAAAGCATAAAAGAAATAGCCATTAAATAAACCGCAAAAGAAATTCGCGAGGCAGTAAAAAGCAAAAGAATAAAACCCAAAAAGGCAAGAAAAAAAATCAAGATTTTCACCAGCCAATTTTTAAACCCAAAGATTAAACTTCCAAAGAAAGCAATCATCAAAACAAGATAGGCGGCTAAATCATAATGACCGGCAAAGGTGGAAGTCATTCTCGCGGTTGGGGGAAGATAAAGAGGAATCCCCTTGGCAAATTCTTCATTCATGGTTAAAAAAGCGGGAAAACCTAAAAACTTTTGCCCAAATCCATAAAGACAAACACCAAAAAAAGTCAGAGCAATAAAGAAAATATATTTTTTGACTATCCTTAAATCCTTGATAGTTGAAGCGGCAATAAAAAAGAGAATCATATATTCTATCCGGCGAAGATAATGTAAAACAGCCACATTGGGAAAAAAGTTAGCCAAATGAGGACGAAGAACAAAAATAGCATAAAGCAAGGAAATTCCCCCCACCAGCCAATAAGCAAAAATAGGAAAGGTTAAGGGTGTGGCTAAAGAAACTTTACGCCTAGCTAGTTGAATTAACCAGATGCCGACAACTAAAGCCACCAGGAAATCTTCAGCTCTAACATAAACCCAAGTATGAGGAATATCAATTAAAGGAAGCTTCGGATATAAAGGAATAAAGATTGAAAGAATAATAATCCCAATTTCTAAAAGACGTTTATCTAGCCACGTAAATAATTTTTTCAAATTAAACGTGGCAGGCCACGTAAATAGCCTTCTCAGGCTAAACGTGGTGAACCAATTTAAAAGCTTTACCATAGGTTTCTTTCAAATAAACATTTCGACTTAAAATTCCAATTAGCCAAGCCACAACTGCTTTCGCTAGTAAGATAGATTTTAACACAGCTAACTGCTGTCTTCCAAAATGTTTTTGGTAAAAATAAATTAAACCCTGATAAATATTTAAAATTGCTTTTTGTTTTCCTTCGGGTGAACCACCCCGAACCAGATGAAAAATTTCCGCTTGAGGATAAAACCAAATTTCAAAGCCGGCTTTTTTAATTCGGTAACACCAATCTACCTCCTCCATGTACATAAAAAATTTCTCATCCAGTAAACCCACTTTCTTAATTACATCCTTTTTGACCATTAAGGCTGCTCCCATCACCCAATCAACCTGGCGTGTCCTGGATGGAGAAGAATATAAAAATCGGTCGCCAGTCATGAGCCAGATAAAAGCTTTTGAGAGAGTAAAAAATGGGGCTACTGAAGGCTGGGGAGTTCCGTCAGGATTCAAAAGTTTAGGCCCAACCACCCCTAATTCTTCTTTTCCCTTGGCAAAATCAACCAATTTTTTTAGAGCATTGCCGACAATTTTGGTATCTGAATTCAAAAGCAGAACATATTCACCCTGAGCCTGTTCACAGTGAGGACGTTCGGCTGAGCTCAGTCGAAGCCCTTGCCGAATCTGTCGAAGGGCCTGATTATTAGCCTTCGCGAATCCTAAATTTTCCTTGTTTTCGATCAATTTGACAATTGTTTGATTACGAGTTACGGATTGCGGATTGTTTTTTTTGTCTTTAACTCGTAATTCGTAATTCGCCAATTGTTTAATTGATTTTACCGACTCATCCGTCGACCCATTGTCAACTACAATAACTTCGTAATTCAAATCTTTAGTCTGAGTAAAAACTGAAGTCAAACAATCCATCAAAAGCTTCTTGGTGTTATAACTAACAATAACAATTGAAAGGTCCATTATTGAAAGAGTCTTGTCCGGCCCAATCTGTAGCGGAAGTCTTTAAGTTTTCTTTCGCCTATTTCTTGGGCAGGAACTCCCCCGACAATTTTCCTTGAGGCAACATCTTTGGTAACTGTCGCTCCAGCGGCGACGACTGCCCCTTTACCAATTTTCACTCCAGGAAGAATAATTGTCCGAGGACCAATAAAAACATAATCGCCAATTTCTACCGAGGCTTCAATCGCCTTAAATTCTGGATGGTCAATATCGTGTTGGGAATTGTAAATCAAAACTTGAGAGGCAATGTCGGTGTGACTACCAATTTTCAATTTTGCCCGACCATCTAAAAAGGCATATTCACCAACAACGGTATCTTCACCAATCTCAATATTTTTAGGCTCGAAAAATCGACAAAAAACGTGGATTTTAGAACCTCTACCAATCTTTACCCCGGCCAATTTATAAACAAATCTTCGCCAACACCAAGAAGGACACCAACCAGAACGGTTAACAATCAGAAGTTTAAAATCCCCCCACCAGTTACAAACCCTTACCGAAGCTCGCCTAAAAGCCTCACTTATAGAAAGTCTATTCCCGTGTTTATCGGTAAAAATTATTCTCTTTTTGGTTATTTTAATGTTTTCTGAATACAACATTTTTTAGAACCTCCAAGGTTTCTTTGGCGCATTTTTCCCAACTAAATTGCCGATATTGGTGGAGTCCCTTTTTGACCAATTCATTCCGACGAGTCAGAGCTTCTTTAATTCCCCTAGCAATATCCTCAATATTATGAGGGTCAACCAAAATTCCTGCCTTGCCAACCACTTCTGGTAGGCTGGAAACATTTGAAGCCACTACTGGACAACTGTTAGCCATCGCCTCCAACACGGGAATTCCAAAACCTTCATATAAACTGACTAAAACAAAACAAATAGCACCTTTATAAAGCCCAGGTAAATCTTCATCGGGGACATAGTTTAAAAATTTGACTTTTTTCTCCACCCCAAACTTTTTTGGCGCCTGATAAATTTCTTCAAAAAGCCACCCGGGTTTGCCAACAATAACTAGGGTATAAGGATTAGGGGTTAAGGTTGAGAAAGCCTCAATTAAACGGATATAATTCTTCCTCGGCTGAAGCGTCCCTACCGATAAAATATAATCCCCCTCAATTCCATATTTTTTTCTAATATTCTCCATACTTGATACTTTATTCGAAGAAAAGCTTTGCTTATACTTAATACTTGATACTCTATCGATTCCTGGGTAAGTGACCACCACCTTCTCTTCCGGTACCTGGTAATACTTAATTATATCATCCCTGCTGGCCTTGGAGATAGTCAAAATTTTTTTGGCTTTTTTAACCGAATAAGCGGTCCAATTTTTAAGCTGGTATAAATCCTGCTTGCGAAACATTCCTGGAAAATGAAGATAGGATAAATCCATAATCGAAATCACCCTCGGACAAGGCGAAAATCGGGGCGCATAATGAGAGGGAGTAAAAAAAACATCTGGTGATTTGCCTAAAAGCCGTTCCTTAATCAAAGCCACCGGCAATCCAATTTGGGTCCAAAACTTTTTTGGCCCAACGACTTTATACTGCCACCAATCAGTTTCTTTAGGTAAGTCAGGCAAAGGTTTATCCTTGAGATAGACGTGATAGGTGATAGGTGATAGGTGATAGGTATAGAATTGCTGGAGCAGTTCAAAAGCATATCTCCCTACCCCAACTCTTTTGGTTATATTTGCTTCATTGCCATCAATTCCAATAAGCATAAGTATTAAGTATCAGGTATAAAGTATTAAGTATAAGTTTGAGAACTTTTAATTAATCCATTTACCAATTTATGAACTTTTATTGTTTGGTCAGCGGCGCCGTAAAACTCCTCTTTAGTTAAATATCCTATATCTTTTGCAATTAATAACTGGTTTTGTAATTCGGTTATCGAACCCAACGCCATATAATAAAATTGGCTTTTTTCTTTTTTGGTTTTTCTCGAAAATCCTTCGGCAATATTACTGGTAATGGAAATTGCGCATCGTCTCATTTGATCCGCCAACACATATGATTCTGATTTAGGAAAATCTTTAGTAAGACTATAAATTTCAAGCGCCAGTTTATGCCCCTCTTTCCAAGCAATCAAGTCAGTAAAGCTTCTGATTTTCTTGTTCTCCATATACTTTATACTTGCTTCTTGATACTTTATACTTTTTAAGTTCCTCCTGGATAAACTACTCTTAATTTACCCTCTTCTATTCCCAAAATCTCCATCGCATCTTTTTTCGTTGCTTCCGAGTCGCAAATAATCAAATCGCATTCCTTTTTAACCCACTTTAATCTTCTTTTCTGAATTTCTACAATATTTGGAGAAATAATTAAATTTTTTAACCTAAATTCTGTTCGCGGATGGGTTTCTTCAGGATATTTTAAGGCAATTAAATCATGAATTACGGTGACTTTTTTCGCTTTTACAGTTGGAGGCTGAACCCAATCTGATGACAAAAACACATCTACCCCTCCAATAAACCATTCAATCGGAAAAATATGTAGCCTATTCCATAAAAAATCAAGTAGAGTCGGGGGAAATTTAAATTCTCTAATTTTAACTCGTGAATTCGTTAACTCGTTAATAAAAAAACTGGGTAATTTTCTTCTTAAAGAAGAAAAGAATAACACATATTCATTTTCTTTATCAATTTTCACCAAATTCTCCA
>Ga0210051_1005745_pt1 | contig 11798 bp, 7 predicted proteins | sample CryGey092014_all_FD_185464 | JGI IMG/M metagenome (GOLD analysis project Ga0210051, IMG submission 185464) | Groundwater microbial communities from aquifer - Crystal Geyser CG23_combo_of_CG06-09_8/20/14_all (SPAdes) (version 2) | ecosystem: Environmental > Aquatic > Deep subsurface > Groundwater ...
AAACCGCTACTTTATTTTCTTCAAAATATTTTTCGTAAAATAGATTTTCGGGAAGGACAAGTAGAAATTCTTAGAAAAACGTTATCTCTTCAAAATTTAATTGCTTTATTACCAACGGGCGCTGGTAAATCTTTAACCTATCAATTATCCGTTCTACTACAGCCAGGTATTGCATTAATTATTGATCCTTTAAAATCCCTAATGCGTAACCAGAATAGCAAATTAAAAGAGGCGGGATTGGATTCCACAGCATTTATCTATTCACGCATGAAAGCAAATGAACGTGCCAATGTTAGTGAAAAAATGGTGAAAGGAAATTATCAGTTCGTTTTTATTTCTCCTGAACGTCTTCAAATTGCGGAGTTCAAGGATTATCTGAAAGAAATGTCAGAAGTTTTCTTTTCTTATTGTATCGTTGACGAAGCCCATTGTGTATCTGAGTGGGGGCATGATTTTAGAACGGCATATCTGCGTTTAGGAAAGAATGCCAGAAAATATTGTAAAACCCTTGCAAAAAAACTCCCTATTATCGGTTTAACTGGAACTGCATCTTTTGACGTTCTTGCCGACGTCCAAAGGGAATTAGATATTAGTGATGAATCTGCAATTGTTGCCCCATCAAAATATGAACGAGAAGAATTAAACTTTAAAATTATTGATGTTGGTGAAATTGATGCCCCTGAGAATGCTGATGAATTTAAAATCAAAGAATTGGTCGCGGATAAAAAGCAAAGTGCCCTTTATAGTTTATTAAACGATGTTTTAAATCTTGAATGGGAAAATAACTCAGGTTTAGATACTATCGAATCCTTTTTCGCCCGGGATCTCAAATACAAAAATTCAGGTATTGTTTTTTGTCCACATGTCGATTGGAAATTTGGCGTAAAGCGTGTTGCTGCTGAGTTATCTACAAAATTCGAGAAGATTGCCTCATTGATTGGAATATATGCCGGTAGTCTCGAAGATGATGATTTGGTTGATTTGGAACAGGTTCAGGATGATTTTATAAATGATATTCTCGCCTTACTGGTGGCAACCAAAGCATTTGGCATGGGAATAGATAAACCCAATATCAGATTTACTGCTCATTTCAATATGCCTCAATCCATAGAATCTTTTTATCAGGAAGCGGGACGCGCAGGGCGGGATAGAGATAAAGCCTATTGCTATATTCTATATTCACCAACAACAATTACACATGAAGATGAGACAGTGACTGTAGATAAAAGTTTAATGCTTTCTTTTTACCATGCTGCATTCCGTGGGGAAATAAAAGAAAAACTCATAATGTGGGAATTGTTAAATGAAATAACTTACCCTGATAAGAAGCAAATCGATGATTTAAATACTGCGATAGAAAATAGTGCAGATGATTTATCTTTTTTAAATAAAATCGATGAACCAAAATTAAAAGTTTGGTTTGGGCATTTTCCTGTCAAAGCAAAAAAAGGTGACGTTCACAAGAGACTATATCTAAATGGAAATCCTTTCCCTAAATCTGTTGGTTGGATTGATTTACTTACAGAAGAAAGAGTTGCGCAAGACAAACCAGAAAAGAAAATGTTTGACGATGTAGAGTCAAAATTAATCCTTGACAAACTATATGAATGGCTTATTAAGAAAAAACCAACAAATTTAGATTTTATGAATTGGATATTATACCGTGAATCTAGACAAAATGAAAAAGGGATTGAGAAAATTCTTCATGATGGTCATCCCGATTCTGTATATATTGAATTTACAAATAAGATATTTCAAAAGATTTTAGATTCCCTGTCAAATTATGACCTTGCCTGGGATGAGAAAATGTTTGATAAAGCATATCAGTTCTCATGCACATATAATGAATTTATTCAATCATTACAAAGGGCATTCAAAAAAAAGACCAAGAAAGACCTTGCTATTGATACTAATTTGCAAAAATTCATTAAGGACAATTATTTGAAAATCCGAAATACACAAGATACTTTTAAAGCAGTATACAGATTGTCAACAATAGGTGTTATTGATGATTATGAAGTTGATTATAATTCGAATAGTATAAAAACAACAATTTCAAAAAAACCAGATGAATTTTATATAAAAGATGACAAAAATACCAAAAACATTATTTACTACATTGGCAAATATGTTTCGGCTGAAGAAAAATCACGTGTTCCAGAACAAATACGTTCTTCTCAGGGCAATACAGTCATTCAAAAATGCTGTGATTTTCTTGCGAATTTTGTTTATTCTAAAATCGCGGCCAAGCGTTTGGAAGCCATTAATGTTATGGAATCTGCTATCGTATCAGGCTTGAATAATGGAAATTTTGAAGAGTTTATTAATACCTATTTTGATTCACGATTTACACCAAAATTGCGCCAATTCTTGTATGATTATTCAATTGAAATTGTCTGGGAATTAATTCAAGAATCTAAAGGTGATCCAGATTCAATAAATCATATAAGAGGGGCTTGTGATCGTTTATTAGTCGAGAATCCTGATAATGCATCGTTTCTTTTACTACGCGCTTTTTCAAGATTTTTAATACCTTCTTATAATAAAAATGATGCTTTATCAGATTTAAGAAAAGGCTGGCAATTATTTGTAAATATAAAAGGTTGGGCAAGGAAAGAATATTTAAAAAACTTGTCAACATTTTATAAGTTTGCTATTACTTATGATTCAACTCTTAAACAATATCTTGATAAAGAAATATTTACAGAACATAAAAACTGGTTAAAAACCTTCAACCAAACATTTTTAAAGGATATTGAATATGCGCGAACTAAATGAAATTAACGAGTCATTAGCTGATTTTGAAGAAGAATTGTCAAAACTAAAATCTGCATCAGAGATGATTGAAGTAGCGAAAAACACTATACAAGACACGATCTCTGAAACAAAGAAAATCATGGAAGAGTTGATATCCAATTCCAACAAAGCGACTGATGCTGCTATTAAGGAATCAAAAAAATTAAATGAATCTGCTCAAAAACTATTTAAAGCTGTTGATATTTTGAGGAATAAACTGGATAAAGTTGATTTTCCTACTCGCCTTGATAAACTGGACAATTCGGTTACCGTAATAAATGCTGCTATTCAAAATATGTTTGGCAGATTTGAAACCATAGAAAAAAATTTAAAAGATGAATTCAATTCAAAGATTTATATGGTTTATGAGAAATTGGAAAAATCTCAAAAGTTAAATTTGATATTTTTGATTTTAGTTTTTGTATTGACCGGCAGTTCATTAGTTACTTTGTTGATTAAACTTGTTTTTTAAAAGGTATAATGCAAAAGTCTTGCTAACAATCGGTTCAAGTCCGACGCAAGCACGCGTCGGACTTCTTGTCATCGGGCACTTGAAAATGTGTCACCTAAAATTCATCATCACGTAAAAGAAAGGACAAATTAAACAGGAATAAATGAAACGAGATCTCCCGCCTTTGGCGGGACTAATCCCGAAGTCTCGGGACAGGTTCCCGCAGTTGGCGGGGCTTCGTCGCTATGTATTGATTGTGTTCTGAAGGTCTTGAGATTCCGGATTGGTTTTCTCTTATTGAATTATTTTACCGGCTCCTCAGGATGACACCTTTTGGCTTCGTCGCTATGCATTTTACCTGTTCCGACAAGTTTTAGATTTCGAAATGATTTTACCCTTAATATTCATTCTAACCTGTTCCTCAGAATGACAGTTTAAAATGCTTCGCAAACTTTAGAAATTGACCCGCAAAATCTGTGGAGCGATTCGTAAAAACTGCTTGATCGCCAAGTACTTTTGTCAAATGGTTTGACAAAAGTATTTCATCATAAATCAAATGTTATAGACCGCCAAACAGATTATAAAAATCAGTTATAAGTTTTGTCAGACGGTTCACAAAAACTTATTACTCGTTCACCAAATGTTTTAAGCGACAAAACTGTTTGGTTAAGTCATTCGATCAAGTGTTCCAGTCATTGGGACAATTGATAAAGTCATTTAGCAACTTTAAAAAATGACTTGTACAAATGTTTTAGTCATTCGATCAAGTGTTCCAGTCATTGGAACAATTGATAAAGTCATTTAGCAACTTTTATAAATGACCCGGACAAGTATCCAAATGAGTTGAGCAAGTGTCCAAACGACCTGGATAAGTATTCAGGCGATATAGACACTTTTAAAAATGACCTGAACATTTATAAAAATGACTTGAAAGATTATCCGCGCCGTTTGGCAGAATCCGGAAAAGACGGATAACCTCATGCCATTCAGTTACATAAAGAGATCAAGCGCCCGATGAGATTGACGCAAAGGCTGCATGTCAGGTCTGAGGACCCGACACAACGATCAAATATGAAAGATTTGAGAAAAGATAAGGGAGCAATGCTTCGAGATTCGGCGTGGCTCATGCTTGTCCGTTATGGCAGATAAAAAGTATCGTGGAACAATCAAAAAAGTATTGAATATATTGATACGACGTATTAATATTGCGATGTATGACGTACAAGAAGATAATATGCAAACAAGACTGACGTTAAGAATGGAAGAATATGGCGAAATCTGTTGCTGGAAAAAAGAGTAAGTCGCTTTCAAAATCAGTCAAAAATAACTGGATCAAATCATTAATCCTCTGGATGCGGCTCGTCGTGCTCAGAGATAGTGAAAAATATACGCAATGCGCATACCATGCCATTTTCGGGCGGATATACGCAATGCGGAGTGGAAAATCCGACATTATTCGGACACCGATTCCGATATGATTCGGACAGTGATTCCGGAGGCATTCGGACAGCGATTCCGAAAAACATTCGGACACTTTAGCGTGCTCAATCGGAATCTTTTTTCAAAAATGGTTGGCGACACATTCGGTGCTCTGTTTTCTTTGGATTACCTTTTGACGTTTTATAATAACGTTAAAAGGAGAATGTATCAAAATGCAAAGGAGACTGCGAATGTCGGAAATTGAGAAAATTGTCCAGTTGAAGAGGCAGAGCGGATTATCGATACGGCAGATTAGTCAGGCATTGAATTTACGGAAGTCCACGGTATCGGATTATCTCAGACGCTTCAGGGAATCGGGACTGACTTTGGAAAGATTGAAAGAACTCAGCGATCAGCAACTGATTCAGGCGTTATTTCCAGAAAAGGTTTCAACGGAACGAACGAGTCGTGCCGAGATGCCGGATTTCGGTTGGATGCATACGGAGTTAAAGAAGCGCCATGTCACACGGCAATTGCTCTGGGAGGAATATCGACAAGGCAATCCAGACGGTTCTGGATATGGTTACAGCCAGTATTGTCAACTGTATCGGGATTGGTCAAAGACCCTGAGTATTTCCATGCACCAAATTCACAAAGCCGGACAGAAGATGTTTGTGGATTTTTCGGGACTGAAAGGCGAAGTCGCCGATTCCAGAACCGGAGAAATCACAGAGGTTGAGATATTTGTGGCGGCGTTAGGCGCCAGTGGCTACACGTATGCGGAAGCCGTACGGGATCAGAGAAAGCCCTCTATTATCACTGCTCATAATCATGCTTTTGAATATTTTGGTGGTGTTACTGAAATGATCATTCCGGATAATATGAAAGCGGCGGTCAATCGGGCTGACAAATACGATCCGGATTTAAACGAGACCTATCAGGATATGGCTGAATATTATGGGACGGTTGTTTTGCCCGCCCGTCCTTATCACCCCAAAGACAAACCTAAAGTTGAGTTGTCTGTAAAATTAGTCCAGCGCTCAAGCCATTACCTGTCAGCCCTTATGTTTTCCACGAATTTAAGCGATGCCGTGTCAACATTGATTATCATATTGAACTCTGTAAAGTATGCTACAGCGTGCCTTATCAATTAGTCGGCAAAGAAGTCGAAGCGCGTTATACCGCCACTGCTGTGGTCCCGAAGGTTCGGGATTATCAGCGTAAACGGGTTGCCGTTCATGAGCGCCTTTATCGAGTGGGTGCTTATTCGACCCAGTCGGAACACATGGCATCGGCGCATCGCCTTTATGCCGGGTGGAAACCTTCCCGGCTCATCGAATGGGGACTTGGTTTTGGGAAGAATACCGGTGAATTAATCCAAAACATCCTGGAAAGTAAACCCCATCCGGAAATAGGTTTTCGCATCTGTATGGGAATCCTCAATACGGCTAAACTCCAACCGGATCCTGAGAACGTCGAACTGGCATCACGCAAAATGATGGAACTCTGGAGTTATCGCGTAAAGCATTTTAAAGCCATCCTGAAGAACAAGACTTATCTGTTCCGTGGTAACTCCCCGGAAAAATCCATCAATATGAACACGCTTGCCTTGCCGCTTTGTCATGATAATCTGCGAGGCGCCGAATACTATCAGTAAGATAAAAACCAGATGACCGCATTCCACCATACACTCGATCAACTCAGCGAACTCAAATTGGATGGCTTTAAAGTCGCTTTGCTTCAACAATTAGAAAGCCCATCCTTCACCGCGCTGACCTTTGAAGAGCGACTGTCCCACCTGATCACCAGCGAAGTAACTGACAGACATAACCGCAAAATCAAACATCTGATCAGCCGTTCTCAACTGAAATACAAATCTGCATTTGTTGAAGATATTGATTATGCCGTATCCCGGAATATCGAAAGGGGTGTTCTTCGGTCGCTGTTCGATAACAACTGGGTCCAAGCCCATCAAAATATCATCATCACCGGTGCAACCGGTACGGGAAAAACGCACATAGCCTGCGCTTTGGGAAACAACGCTATGGCAAATGGACATTCCGTTCTCTATTACCGGGTAACCAAACTTCTGACCCAAATCGCACTCGTCAGGGGCGACGGCTCTTATTTAACATGGCTGTCAAAAGTATCAAAGTTCAAGGTCTTAATCCTGGATGATTTCGGTTCTGGTCCGGTAAAAATGCAGGATATTCAGGAACTCCTGGAAATCATCGAAGAGCGTTCGCAAATCGGAAGTATCATTATAACCAGTCAATTGGATGTCAAAGATTGGCATAACTATTTGGCGGAACCAACCGTGGCAGACGCGATCCTGGATCGGATCATTCATAACTCGCATCGTATTAATTTAAAGGGAGAATCTATGAGAAAAGTCAAAAATTCGCTTCACCATTCGGACACTTTGGAGTAATTTCAAATAATGAAAACAGAACAATCAAAAAGTGTCCGAATGCTTCCGGAATCGGTGTCCGGTTTGATCGGAATAGCCATGCGGAGTTACAATAGTTAGTTGCAATTGCCATTTATCGACCAAGAAAGGAGACTTGTTTTATGAAACACAAACTTCAACAGCAGAAATCGAATATACCTCGGATATCATCGTGCGACACACGATGGCGCCTCAGCGTCCTGTTATTGCTACTTGTGCTTTTCTATGGTTTCTCACAGAGCGCCGCTGCCCAAACATGGGGCCAACAGACGAGCAACTACGACAGTGCCCTGACGAATGTTTACTTTGTAAACCAGAACATCGGTTATGTGTGTGGCTACAGCGGTACAATTTTGAAAACAGTGAATGGAGGGACTAACTGGGTAAAACAAAACTCAGGTGTAGATACTAGTCTGGCAGTTATACAATTTATTGATGAAAATATCGGATATGCATCCGGTGGATGGTCAACAAATTGTACGTTACTTAAAACCATTAACGGAGGTGATACGTGGACCAATATCAGCCCATCATTTCCGGGAACTGCCGGTGGTATGTGGTTTGTAAGTGCCGACACTGGTTTTTACGCACACGCAAATTCTTTGTACGGCAGTAGTGTTATTTCAAAAACCACAAATGGTGGTGCATCATGGAATGAGGTCTATTCTGGAACAGGATGGATCAGTTATTTTTATTTTACAGATTCAAGAAACGGTTACGCAACAGTAAACAATGGTTCAGTACTTAAAACAACAGACGGTGGTCAAAACTGGACTTCTTTGAGTTTAGGTGCATCCTTATGGGGTTCTGGTATATATTTCTTTAATAAAGATACTGGTTTAGTGGGTGGACAACCATACGGCACATCTACTGCATCGATTTATAAAACAGTTAATGGAGGCACTAGTTGGCAACCTATAAGTGCGGCAAATAGGTTCTTTAAGATATTTTTTGCTGATAGTAATAATGGCTATGCGCTCTCTGTAGATGTAACCGGTGCAGGACAAATGATTAAATCCACAGACGGCGGAGCTCACTGGTTGGATGAAACCACACCTAGAAGCAATTTAAGGGGTATATATTTCTTAAATACGAATTTGGGCTATGCGGTGGGAGACAGCGGAGTAATTTTAATTTACTCATTCGCTACATCTGTAAAAGAAATACCAGGCAACAAAGTTCCGAAAGAATTTACATTATCCCAAAACTATCCAAACCCGTTTAATCCAAGTACAACTATCTCATTTGCATTACCCTTAAAAGCTTATGTGACATTGAAAGTGTTTGATATTATGGGAAGAGAAATCGCATCGATTGCCTCTGAAAACTTGTCAGCGGGTACCTACACACGACAATGGAATGCGGCAAATATGCCGAGTGGTGTGTATTTTTATCGTTTGCAGGCTGGAGATTACATTGAAACGAAGAAGCTGATATTGCTCAGATAGAATGGCAACTGCAACTAACAGCAGGCATTACGATGCTCACTCATTTTGTAGATATTATTGTGTTCGCTCCATTTGTTTTGCCGCGAGGCAATTGGTCATTTGATAGCGGCAAAACAAACGGCGTAATGCCTGCACACGATGTACGGAAATAGCGAGCGAAGCGAGCGATTTCCGTACATCGGGCGCCGGGGCTTACGCCCCTTGATGTGCTCAGATTCGCTCGCTCCGCTCGCGACTTCGCACATCTGCAGGGTTGGCGACTCCGCTTACGCTCCGTCTAACTCACCTGTCCGTGCAAGCAAGCTTGCCCGTCCAGGCGAGTTCGCCAACCCCGGCGCCCGTTAGGGGCAAGTGTAAAAAACGACACAAAAGCCAACGCTTCGCTAAGCTAAAAGAGCCTTCATTTTGCCGATCTACAGACAGACCTTTGATTATTCAAACACTTTTTATATTGAAAAATGATATATTGAAAATTATTTGTTATTTTTGTATCTTGATTATTATGATAAAATGAATAGAATAAAGGAAGTACTTGAAGAGAAAGGAATAAAGCAAACTTGGTTGGCTGAACAACTCGGGAAGAGTTATAATATGGTGAATGGTCATGTGCAAAACAGACAGTAACCACTTATTGAAGTGCTTTACGACATAGCCAAAATAATAGGAGTGAACGTAAAAAACCTCTTGATTGACAACGATAATAAAAAGGACAAATAATGAGCAACGAACAAAAAATAACGAACGACATAAAAGTGCCAAACAAAGATTTGGAAACTTTGAAAATACACTTTCCGCATTGCTTTGACAAAGACGGAAATTTTCAATTAGAAAAGTTTAAAAACAACCTGAACGAAAAGGAAATTAATTTCTCTACCGAAAGTTATGGCTTAGACTGGCTGGGTAAAAGCTATTCAAGACTTTTGGCAAGCGACCCTGCAACAACTTTGCTGAAGGCAGACGAAACCCACAACAGCAAACCCGAAAACGTAAACTCTGAAAACTTGCTTATAAAAGGCGACAACCTGGAAGTGTTGAAACATCTTGCCAATGCCTACTACGAACAAGTAAAAATGATTTACATAGACCCACCTTACAATACGGGTAGTGACGGGTTTACCTATCAAGACGACAGAAAATTCTCAGTAAAGGAATTGCAAAATTTGATTGGCATTGATGAAGAAAAATCAAAACGAATTTTGGATTTCACTAAGCAAAAGAGCAACAGCCACAGTGCTTGGCTTACTTTTATGTATCCTCGTTTATATATAGCAAAACAATTACTTAAAGACGATGGAGTTATTTTCGTTTCTATTGATGATAATGAAGTTACACAACTACGATTCCTATTGGATGAAGTATTTGGTGAAGAAAACTTCATTGCACAGTTACCTACTATTATGAACCTAAAAGGAAACAATGACGAATTTGGTTTTGCAGGCACTCACGAATACACAATTGTTTATTCTAAAAACAAATTAAAAATAACGCTTAACCAATTTAATGTTAGTGATGATGACTTGGAAGATTGGACGGAAGATGAAACTGGCTTTTACAAGCAAGGAGCAAACTTAAAGGCAACAGGAACTAATGCACCAAGAGCAAAAAGACCTAACTTATACTATCAGATTTTCATTGATTCTAATGACAAAATTTATGTGACTGAAGACGATAATCCACCAAAAGAGTTTACGGGTGAACTCACAACAATATATCCAATAACGAATGGACAAGAAATGTCTTGGCGATGGAGCAAAGACAAAGTCAAAAATGAACCAAACAACATAATCGTTTCAAGGAATGGTAATATTGGAATTTATAAAAAACAAAGACCAGCATTAGGCGACTTGCCTTCAAAGAAACCAAAAACTATTTTCTACAAAGCAGAATATAGTAGTGGTAATGGAACTGCTCAAATTAAAAGTTTACTTGGTGACAAATATTTTGCAAATCCAAAACCGATTGAACTGCTCAAAGATTTAATATTAATTGGGTCATCATCAGATGAACTTGTTTTAGATTTTTTTGCTGGCTCAGGGACAACTGCTGATGCCTTGATGCAGTTGAATATTGAAAATATTGAAAAAAGAAAGTTTATTTTAGTTCAATTACCAGAACCCATTGACCCGAAAAAAGATAAAGCCGCTTTTGACTTTGTTAATAACGAGCTAAAAATAGATGACCCAACCATCTTTGAAGTAACTAAGGAGCGAATTATCCGAGCAGCTAATAAGCATTCAACAACTGCCAAATCTAAAATATCGGAAAAAATAAAAGAAATCAAAGAGCTTGAAACAAAATTAGACCTTGACGGAAAGGATGAAAAAATAAAACAACTCAAAGCCGAAATAATAGCTTTGCAAAAACAAGACCTTGGTTTCAAAATTTTTGAAACTACTCCAATATGGGAAGATTACGATTTTGAAGCAGAACAATTTGACAGCTCTCAAACGCTTTTTGATGTGGGTAAACTTACAGAAGAAGACATCAAAGCATTGCTTATTACTTGGAAAACATATGACGGCATTGCATTAACACAAGATTTGGAAAGTATTGATTTAAGCGGTTACACCGCTTATTATGGCAACAACAAATTGTATTTGATGAATAAAGGTTTCATCACCGACCATTTAAAAGCAATGTTAGAAAAGATTGATATTGATAAACATTTTGAACCTAAAAGCATCATCGCCTTTGGCTATCATTTTGAGAGTAAAAGTTTACGAGAGATTTCTGAAAACGTAAAAACTTACAACAACAAGAAGAGAAGCGATATTGACTTTATAACAAGGTATTAATATGAAGGGATTTAATTTTGAAAAGAACCTGAACCACCAATCACACGCAGTAGATAGCACTATTGCTGTGTTTGATAATATTAGCCTTGTTCAGCCAACCGAAGCAGATAAAAACTTTATCAATCCTGCATTTGATTTTTTAAGTGATTGGGCTTATCCACAAAATATAAGGACAGTTCAAGAAAGGAATGGAATTAATGAAAAAATAAAACGCAATAGCAACATCATTGATATAATGATGGAGACTGGAACAGGCAAAACCTATACTTATACTAAAACCATTTTTGAACTCAACAAGAACTTTGGAATTTTCAAGTTCATTGTAGTTGTGCCAACATTATCTATTAAAGCAGGAACCATTGACTTTTTGAAATCAGACAGCAGCCGTGAGCATTTCAAAGAACAATATGGTAAAACGCTTCACTTACACATCGTAGAAA
>Ga0210051_1005748_pt1 | contig 11795 bp, 10 predicted proteins | sample CryGey092014_all_FD_185464 | JGI IMG/M metagenome (GOLD analysis project Ga0210051, IMG submission 185464) | Groundwater microbial communities from aquifer - Crystal Geyser CG23_combo_of_CG06-09_8/20/14_all (SPAdes) (version 2) | ecosystem: Environmental > Aquatic > Deep subsurface > Groundwater...
TACCCTTTCAAACTTTACGCTTGATATTTCGCCGCTTCAACTTAATAAAAAATATCACTGGAAAGTTCAGCCCTGTTGGGATATGGAAGCGACAAAATGTGAAAACGTCTGGGCTGAAAGTGATTTTTGGACAACCGGAAGGCCGCCAAAATCTGAGAGTATGAAAGCTCGGAAATTGACAGATATTTTTATCCCGGTAACTTTTGAGTGGGAAAATGTTTCGGGAGCAAAATCATTTATTTTTAAAGTTCAGGGCGATGGTCTTGATTTTACCACCACAACCAAAGAATCAAGTTACGTCCTTGATTATCCCGATTTACATCAGGAAAAAAACTATTCCTGGCAGGTGAAAACCTGCGCCAGAGAAAATGGAACGGTTTGCGGAGAATGGAGTGAAATAAAATCCTTTAATACTCTAAAACTTAGTGCCCCCCTAAATCCTTCGCCTTCGAATGGTCAAGAGGTTTTCACTTATGAAGGACCAAAAAATTTTTCCTGGGATTCTGTTTCCGGAGCAAAATATTATAAATATATTCTAAATTATGTTTCAAAATCTCCTGAAGAAACCGGAGATTGCCCTACCGGAGAAATAATAAATAAAATAATCGATAGGAATTCAAACATAGTGATCTTAGAATGTTTAGGAGGTTATCAATGGCAGGTTCAGGCTTGTTTAGACAAAGATTGTAACGAGTCAGGAGATTTAAGTTCAGTTTGGAGTCTTACTTTAAGCCAAAAAGAAGGGGCTGGAAAGGGTGGATTGGTTCCTTGTGGCAGAACTTATGATAATCCTAAAACTCCTTGGAATGAAAGAGAACCCTGTCAAATAAAGCACCTTTTTTTAATCATTAAAATTATTTTAGATTTTCTTTTGTGGAATTTAATACCCATAATTTTGGTTATATTAGCAGCAGCTACAGGAGCAATATTTTATTTATCTTCTAAGAGCCCCAATGTTTTAATTCAAATAAAATCCATCTGGAAAGCGGTTGGAATAGGAATTTTAGTAATATTTTTAGCCTGGACAATTATTACCATTTTTATGTCCATTTTGGGCTATAGATTTGGAATCTATGGTCAGTGGTGGCAGATACAAATTTAATTGTATAGGAAACTGAAAAGTTTCCTATACAAGCCCGCTCCAATCTTGCCATCCCAAGCAGATAAAACCAGAAATTAGCAAGAGCAGTGTTAAACTCTGGCGGCCCAGTGGCTGAATAAGCCCGAACGAGCGAAGCGAGTGAGTGTGCCGCCTCTGAATGAGCTCGCAAAATTGGGGCGGAATAGTGCACGAGCCCCGAAGGAGCGAGTGCTTATGTGTAATGAAAATTGATAAATTTCTCGTTTTAATGATTCTTTCTATTCTCTTTCTCAGTTTTTTTACCTATTGGCAATTTAAAAGATTAAGCAAAGCGATACCAAAAATTGAAATCCCAAAAATTGAAATCCCAAAACCTGAGTCATTTTTCCAACAAAAAACAGAAACTAAAGAATTTGTGAGCCCGGATGGGAAACTGAAATTCAAATATTCTTCCGATTGGATGGAAATGCCAAAAGAAAGTGGGGAAAAGACAATAAGTCCTGAGGCAAAAGCTTTATTCTTTGCCACCAAATTTAAAATGGAGAAAGCGGCTTTTGCCTCATTGGGTGTTCAAGAATTAAGTGGGAAAAGGGACATAGGAGAAATTATTAAGGAAATGGAAAAAGAAACGAAAGAAAAGGGCGGAGAAATGCAAATTTTAAATTCGGAGATTAAAGCCAAAGAGGCTTACCTTAAAACACGATATAAAAAAGAGGGCGAGCAAAATTTTATTTCAAAAGAAAAAATAATTTTAGGAGAAGAAAAGGTATATCTAATTTCGATTTTTTCTTTTGAAAGGTTTTGGCCAGAATTTGAAGGAGAATCCGAGGAGATTTTAAACTCTGTTGAAATAATTTAATCTTTAAGGTTGATATGATATACTAATTAAAGTATGGGGGATGTGCAAAATTCCTTATAACTATCAGCGTCAATCAGCGTAAAAACTGGGATTATGCACAGTGCTCATAATAATTAAAGTATGGGGAGATTTATTAAAGATAAAAAATTTTTCTTTCTCCTTATTTTTTTGGGAATTATTTTAATTGCCTCTCGGGTTTTGGCCCTTGAACCATCCGGTCTAGAACTAAAATGGCCGTCCTCTCCCGGAACTCAAATTGGGTTAACCGCATCCACTACCTTACCAGAGTTAGTTAAATATTTTTACGAATGGGGGATTGCTTTGGGAGGATTAGCTGTCTTTATTGCTCTAGTCATTGCCGGGTTTCAATATTTAACTTCGGTTGGAAATCCAGCGGCAATGAAAGAGGCGATGGATAAAATTCAATCAGCTTTTTTAGGTTTGGCTTTGCTTTTAGGCTCTTGGTTAATTTTAAATACAATAAATCCTGAATTAACAACTCTGCGTATACCCCCTACTAATTGGGAGGATATAGGCAAACTTGAATGTGATACTGCGACAGATTGTCCCGATTCCCAAAAATACGAATGCACTGACCCATGCCCGGGTGGTTGCGCTACTACAACTTCAGATAGTTGCGATTCCGCAACGACAACGATATGTAAGGAAGGGGTATGTGTAAAAAAAGAGAAAGAAGTTATATGTGGAGGAGCGCACCTATATTCCCAGGAAAATTGGGAGTCTGAGCTTTACACAATAAACCTAGGTGAACTTAAAAAAATCGATGGGGTAGGTGATCTGCACGTTCTGTCCGTTAAAGCGTATGATGCTTCGTCAACTGATTGCTGTGATGAAAAAGCCAAAAACGAAGGTTATTACGGTTGTGGGTGTTATGTACAGGTATTTGCTGGCCAAAATTTTTGGACTGGGCGTTGTACCGATATGGAAACTGTGGTTTCAGCGTGCGAAAAAAATATCGGTAATTATATTGATAAACCACTAAAGTGTGTAAAATTAATTTCTTATTCAACTACCGGTACCACTCCGCCAACCGATCATTGTGGAGATTATGATCCTCTTACCGACACCGGCCCGTGGGGTGCTTGTCTTTCAGCCGGGTGTAAGGCGTGCCCTAAATGTGCTGGTCAGACTGGTCCGAAGACAAATTAATGGATGAGCCCCAGATGTGTTAGTATATCTACGGATTGTGGCTATACGTGTATTTACGGCTTTTGCGGAGCAGGGTGTGGACCCGAAGCCACCGACCCAATATGCACAAATATTGGCTGTGACCTAAATACCTGTCAATGTAATACTCTCTAACTGATTTTATCCCACCATCATTATTCTTATGGAAAATAAAATAAAATTTTTAATTATTCCGCTCGTAATAACTGCTTTGTTCCTTCCGAATTTAGCTTCGGCTGATATGTTTGGTGTTATGGATTATTTCAGTCAGGCATTAGATGCGATTGAAGAACTTGCTAGTGGGCCAATGGGTGTTTGGGTAAGAATTTTCATTTATTATGTTATTGGACTAATTCTTTTTTGCTTTACCGGCTCACTCTTACAGTGGGTCTTAAAACTTCCCTTAGAAGACCCTGGGTTCATATCGCTCAGTAATAATTTTGTCACCAATGGTTGGATCTTTGTTTCGGGATTAGTAAATATGAGTATCATCTTAATTCTTTTAGTGATTGCCTTTGCCTATATTTTTAAAATCGAAACTTTCAATGCGAAAAAAACCTTTGTTAGTTTGATTATTATTGCCCTGCTAATTAATTTTAGTTTAGTTTTTGTCAAGGCCTTGGTGGATATTTCAAACATTATATATAACGCCATCCTTAAAATAGTTGGAGTAAATATCCTGAAAGATGCATTTACCACTTTATTTCGTGGAATATGGGGATTTATAATTACAATGGGAGTGAACATTCTGTTAGCGGCTAGCAATCTTTTAATTCCCCTTGCTGGTCCTTTTGTCCAATATGGGATATTAGTGGTTTGGATAGTCGGTGGGTATTTTTTCCTCCCCACAATGATTCTCCAACTTATACTAATTTTTTTGTTTTCTTCTATATTTTCGCTTTTATTTGGGCTTTTCGTATTTAGAATTTTTGTTATCTGGATTTTAGCCGTTCTTTCTCCGGTAGCCTTTGTCTGCTTTGTTTTACCTCAAACAAAAAAGTATTGGGATGAATGGTTAAAATACCTTTTGGAATGGATGTTTGTAGGAATATTTGCCCTTTTCTTTCTCGCCTTAGGATTAAAAACGATACCTTCGATATCTAATCCTCCTATCGGGTTTGTGGGGGTTATACTTATTCCTGGTTTTCTTTATTACTACTTTTTCTTATTCGTTTATTTAGTGCTTGTTCTTTGGCTAATTAAAAGATTTATGCCCACATTTGCCCAATTTTTAATTGGCGCTGCAATGGCTGCTGGTGGAACAATGTGGGCAAGTGGAATAAAACCACTTAGTAAAGGAATTGGAAGGGGAGCAGGAAGACTAGCTACAAAACAGGCAGCGGAAGAAGCAAAGGCAAAAGCCGACGCTGTAGCCGCAGGAACAAAATATACACCTTCTTTCCGTATGAGGGCATTAGGGTTAATGTCACGACCGGCCCGTTTGGGCTATCGATTAAGAGGGACTACTCCTGAACGGGAAGCAAGTAGAGATATTGAGAAAAAAGAGGCTGGATTAGAAGCGAGATTTGGTAAAGATACAAAAAGCGCAATGGAGGGAGGACTTCCTCTCGGCTGGAAGATAATCGATCCTACTACTAAAGCAGCTATGGCTCTTTATTTATCAAAGATGCACGGAGCTGATGAAAAAATGGGTCTTGGCAGACTTACTCCCGGGCAGCGCAATGAAGCATTAAGAAATATTATGACCTTTGTTCCTCATAGGACAGCAGACGCAGTTAAACATATGCCAGGATTAATTGACGATGCAGAAGTTGGACCGCTCATCCAAAGAACAATGGTTCCCAACGGACCTGGAGATAAGGATGTCCAAAAATTAGTGGGCATTGGAATAAATCCGGCTGATGCGATTAGAAAGGCTGCTTTCATGAAAGCGGTCGTTGCAATAAAGCCTACCGATATTGAAAATCTATCCCCAGAAACACTTGGAAATAAAGATTTCCAAGAAATGACTGCCAGGTTTAAGAGTCCTGCCTTCATCCAAAGGATTGGAGAAGATAAGGGACAAGCGTATGTAGATGAGATTCATCAAAAAGCAAACGACTTAGGATCTGAAGAAATCAGTAAGACGAATCGCGCTCTCCCCAGGGCAGCCATTCTCAATCCTGGTTTTAGGGCTATCTTCTCGCCACTAAAGGGCGCAGAAACAATGGAAAAGCTCAGAATTGAAGAAATCATTGCCGGCGAGAAGAATGTCGAGACAAAAAAATTCCTCAAAGACTTTAGAGACACGATTAAAGAGAGAAATCTGTGGATTAAAAAATTAGCAGAAGCCACGACAGCCGAGGAAATAGAAAAAATAGAAAAAGGATTAAAAAAGACGGAACCAGAACGAAAGGCGCTAATGGAGGCATTTTCTCAGTCACGTCCTGGGGTTTTGGAAGAAATTGAAAGATTAATGCAACTGCCGAAAGAGGGAAAGACAGTAGAAGAAAGAATAGCTGATGCAAAAAGAAAAGCAGAAAAAAGAATGCCGCGACCACCAAAGCCAACACCGCCTCCGCTATCCGCTACCCGCTACCCGCCACCGCCACCTAAGCCAGTGCCAGGAGCGCCCGGTTTTATAGAAGAGCCATCTGGATTAGCGATTCCGCGTGAAAAAGAAGCGGAAAGGAGAAAAACCCCGGCTGGTGGAATGTTTTATAAAAGAGGAGAAAAAAGGATGGCGAGAAGAGAAGAATTGAAAGCAATAGAAGAAAAACTAAAAAGAGAAGGAATGACGAGAGAAGAAATAAAAGGAACAATGAAAAATGTAAAGATTCCGGGAAAAAAGGATACCAGAAAAAGGCATAAATAAAAAAGAGTTTAAAAATAAAAAGAAGAGGTAAACATAGAGCGTTTACCTCCTTCTCGACACCCTGAAATTTACAGGGCGTCGAGGATCGCCTGCATGGCAGCGAGATGCTGCCTGCAGTCCTCGAGGCCGGCTGCAGGGCCGGCTGCAGGGGCAAGGGGCGTGGCCTCCCGGACGGTGACGGAGTATTCCGCCACTACCGTGGCCGCGTCCGCCGCGGCGCGCTCGTGGCACAGCGCCACGAGCAAACCTGCCGAAGCCAACACGCGATTATCAGCCGCTTCAATGCGGCCGGTAATCTCATCCGAAAAGAAATTCTTCTTCTTCCTAAACATCCTTTCTCCTCTCCCGGGGGGAACACCCCGGGAATTGCCTTATCGAAGGCAAGCTGGGTTCTTCATTTTATCAGCGAAGCGAAGGGCCCAATTTGCCTCCGACAAGGATTTCTTGCAGGGATTTCTATCCTTATTTATTTTTTAAAGAACTATATTTTTACTTTCTATTGCAATTATAGCATATGTCTTTAATTTTGTCAAGTACCTGTAAATATCCAATATCTATACTTCACATTTTCTATTGCAATTATAGCATATGTCTTTAATTTTGTCAAGTATCCTGGGTAACGCATACATATTCCCCGACCCCATGCTAATGCTTAAAATTATCAACCAATGTGACGTATTATTGAGCGATCGTGATTTAATACGTCGCGCTTAGTTTTTTATGCTTTTATACAAGGGTTGGTGAAATCGGTCCATTCCATCCGCTGCTATTTTGTAGTACAATTAAAATATGGTAAAATAATATTAAGTTAACATATGCCAGAAAAATATACTAAAGAACAATTTTGGGAACTTTACAAAAAGCTTCCCCAAGAATTAAAGGATGCTCTTTCTGCCGAGGAAACCGGAAATAATATCTATGAAATTTGCAAAAGGTACGAAATTGAAGAAAATCTTGACCAAATTGTTGACTATATTGGTCAGGTTTTATTGGGAATTTTACCTCCGGAAGAATTTCAAGAAACCTTAGAAAAAGAATTAACGCTAGAAAAAGAAGTTGCAAAAAAAGTGACCCGGGAAATCAATCGTTTTGTCTTTTATCCAGTAAAGAGTAGTTTGGAAGAATTATACAAAATAGAAATTACTCCTCCGGCTAAACCAACCGGAATTACTCCTCCTCCTGGAGAAAAATTACCTGCTCCGTCAAAGGAAGATGTTTATAGAGAACCTATTGAATAAAGAAATATATGGATTGTTATTTAAGATTCAGAACGAGCTGGGAACTAATTTCCAAGAAAAACATTACCAAAAAGCATTTGAGAATTTGTTGATTAAAAATAACATCCCTTATAAGAAGGAAGCCTCTATAAGGGTAGAATATGAAGATAAGTTGATAGGAAATTTCTCTGCCGATTTTATAGTCGGAGATAAAATACTTTTGGAATTCAAATGTGTGCCATATATAACCCAGGATAATATAAAACAAGTTCTTAAATATATCCAAGCGTTAAATTTAAAATCGGGTCTCATTGTGAATCTTAGAAGCTATCCATTAAAACCTGTAAGAGTATTAAACTCCAAAGTTAATTATTCGTAATATTCGTAGCCGACTGCATTTGTATTATTCGCTAATCATGAGATTTACCGTTCCACAATTTATAGAAAAAGAAATTCCAATTGTTGGACCATTCACTTTCAAACAGTTTGTCTTTATTGGTATTGCCGGCGTCATTGGTCTTTTTCTTTGGTTCACAATTGGTAAAACAAATTTCTTTTTGTTTGTCGTTGCGTGTTCAATTATAGGAACGATAGCTGCATCCCTTGCTTTTTTAAAAATTAATGGAAGACCCTTTCCGACATTTATTGGGAATTTTTTGAGATTTAATCTCACGCCAAAAATCTTTATCTGGGCAAGAAAAGAGTTGCCGGTAATGAACTTCAAAAAAGAAGAAAAAGCGGAAGAATTAGCTTTAAAAATTGCCGAAAAAAGTCGGTTGAAAAAATTGCGCACTCAGATAGAAACCAAAACCAAATAGTATGCTTCAACCCTCAACTCAAGAATTTTTAGAAATAGAACAAATCAAAAAAGGAACGCTTGTTTTGAGAGATAGGAGTTTAAGGGGAGTGATTATGTCTTCTTCTCAGAATTTTGCTCTCAAATCCGAAGATGAGCAAAATGCAATTATTTATCAATTTCAGAATTTTCTAAATTCCCTTGATTTTTCAATTGAAATCGTTGTTCAATCTCGGAGGTTAAACATCGCCGGTTACTTCGATAAATTAAAAGAGGCGGAGGAAAAACAAGAGAATGAACTATTGAAGTTTCAAATAATGGAATACCGAAATTTTATCAAAGATTTAATTGCCGGTAATCAAATTTTATTAAAGAGTTTTTTTGTTATTGTCCCTTTCACTTTAATTGAAATTCCGGAATTTAAAAAAGGAAAGGTTCCAACCCTAACCGATGAACAATTTCAAAGAGCAAAATCCCAGCTCTGGCAAAGAATGGAATTTGTAGTTTTGGGACTAAGGAGGTGCGGCCTTCAATGCACTCCCTTGAATACTTCTGAACTGATTGAACTTTTTTGGAGTTTATATTACCCGGAAGAAGCTGAGGTTGGATATTATCCAGAGATCCCTCCCGAGTTAATTGATTAATTTAATGAAATTGCCATTTTTCGGAAAAGAAGAAAAATTGGGAAAAATTTTCGAAGCTCCGGCAATGAATATAAGGGACATTATTGCCCCGGTTTCTTTAGTTTTGAATTCTAACTACTTAAAATTGGGGGAAAGATTTGCCAAATCCTTTTTCATTTTTTCTTATCCAAGATATTTAAGCAGCGGCTGGTTTTCTCCAATAATTAATTTGGATGTCCCAATGGATATCGGGTTTCATATCCACCCTATTGATACCGGTCAAGTACTAAAAAAATTAAGGAAAAAAGTAACTGAGATAGCGGCTGAAATTAGTGAAAATGAAGAAAAGGGGTTAATGAGGGAACCGACCTTAGAAATTGCTTATCAAGACATTGAATCTTTAAGAGATAGATTACAGACTGCCCAAGAAAAAATGTTTAAATTTGGCCTTTATTTAACTATTTATGGAAACTCGGAAAAGGAGTTAAAAGAAATTGAAACGACTTTAAGGTCAATCCTGGAAGCAAGGTTGATTTATATTAAACCCGCCCTTTATCAACAAAAGGACGGTTTCAACAGTTCCTCGCCTTATGGTTTAGACCAGCTGCAGGTGTATACCCCAATGAATACAGAACCCCTATCTTCAATCTTTCCTTTTGTCTCAACTGATTTGAGCTCTAATGAAGGAATTTTATACGGAATAAATCGCCATAATAATTCTTTGATGTTGTTTGACAGATTTTCTTTAGAGAATGCCAATGAAATTTTATTCGGAAAAAGTGGCTCGGGTAAAAGTTTTACGGTGAAGTTGGAAATTCTGCGCTATTTGATGTTAGGAGTCGACATAATTGTTTTAGATCCGGAAAACGAGTACAAATCCTTATCCGATGCTGTTGGTGGTTCCTTCTTTAATATCTCTTTAGCCAGTCCAAACCATATTAATCCTTTTGATTTGCCTACTCCCAGAGAAGATGAAAAAGCGGAAGATGTTTTAAGGTCAAACGTTATTAATTTGGTTGGTTTGTTGAGAATTATGTTAGGCGGTTTAACCCCTGAAGAGGATGCAATTGTAGATAGAGCCATAACTGAAACTTATGCTGCCAAAGATATTACTCCGGAAACCGACCCTTCGACTTGGCGAGAGCGAGTTCCTCTAATGGAAGATTTTGAAAATGTTTTAGAAGGGATGGAAGGAACTGAATCCTTGGTAAGAAGGGTAAGGAAATTTACCAAAGGTACCTTTGCCCAATTTTTCAACCAGCCAACAAATATTTCAATGCAAAAACCCTTTGTCGCTTTTGGAATAAGAGATTTAGAAGATGAATTAAGACCGATGGCAATGTTTGTTGTTATGAGATATATCTGGAACACGGTCAGGTCGGAATTAAAAAAGAGAATTTTAGTCATTGATGAGGCTTGGTGGCTCATGAAAACAGACGATGGTGCATCATTTTTGTTCGGAATATGTAAACGAGCCAGAAAATATTGGTTAGGGGTCACTACTATCACTCAAGATGTCAATGATTTTATGAGGTCTTCTTATGGTCAGCCAATTATTACCAATTCTTCTTTGCAGATTTTAATGAAGCAGTCCTCGGCAACAATAGGTATTGTTCAAAAAACTTTCAATTTAACCGATGAAGAAAAATATTTGTTATTGGAAACCGAGGTCGGAGAAGGGATTTTCTTTGCCGGCCAAAAACATGTCTTAATGAAATCAGTAGCTTCTTATGCCGAAGACCAAATCATCACCACTTCCCCAGAAGAAATTCTAAAAATAAAAATGGCAAAAGGAGAACCTTAAGAAGAGGGTTTAATCACGAGCTGCCTTTCGGGTTCTTTACCAATGCTTTCGGTAGTCACGTCTGACCTCCCGGCTAATTCCAAATGGATGATTCTTCTTTCGTAAGCTGGCATGGGGGGAAGAATTTTTTCTTCTTTAGTCAGTGCTACTTCATCGGCCAATCCTCTAGCCATTTCTTTTAAATAGTCAATCTTTTTCTTTTTATAGTCATTGATATCCAAATCAATATAGAAATTTTCTTCTATTTTTCTTCTAAGAATTGCTTTTAAAAGATGCTGAATTTCAGAGAGGGTTTGGCCACCTTGACCAATTAAAATTTGGGGCTCTTCAGTTTTTAAATCAATAGGTAAGGTTAAGTCCTGTTGAGGTAAGAACTCAATTTCAACCTCAAGAGTAGCTTTTTCAAAAAATTCTTTTACGGTCTTTTTTATTTCTTCTAATTGCTCTTGGGAAATCATGTTTTTTCAATATGAGGCTTGAAAAAAATATATTCTTGGACCAAAGAAAATAAAGAAGTGGTGAGCCAGTAAAGGGCGATGGCAGCTGGCAGTTTCCAAAGGATAAAAACAGTGAAAACCGGGAGAAAATAAAGCATTTGTTTTTGAAACAGATTGGAAAAATGAGTCATCTGATCTGTTTCTTTAAGAGTTTTTCCCAGACCTACTGGCTGGTAGCGGGTTAACATTTTAGTTTGGATAAACTGGAAAATTGCGGCTATTAATGCCAAAACAAGAGATGCTTCAGCAAGATTAATTAAACCAAAAAATTTAGGGTCAATAATCCTAGGTCGGGAAACAAAACTATATAAATTGGTCATTTCTTCCGGGCGCAGCCCCTTCCAAAATACCTGGTATAAAGCAATGAGAATTGGAAATTGAACCAAAAGAGGTAAAAGTCCGCCGAGGGGATTAATTTTCTCTTTTTGATAAAGTGAAATTAGTTCTTTGGCCTGCTTTTCTTTATCGGCTTTGTATTTATTTTGGATTTCCTGAATTTTGGGTTGAAGTCCGGCTAAGGTTTTTTGGGATTTTAGAGATTGAGATATCAAGGGATAAATAATCAATCTGGTTAAAATAGTTAACAAAATAACCGCTACCCCAAAATCATGACCAGGCATTAATTGATAAAGTATTACCAAGGTATTAAGTAGCGGTCGATATAGTATCGTATTAAAAATATCGATAATGAAATTCATAAAATTTTTGCTTTTTTAAACAGTTTTTCAATAGTTTCGTCAATCTTCCAAAAATCCTTTTTTTCTATCTCTGGCAAAGCCATTAATATGCCATCGAACCTTCTTTTTTTTAATTTCCCAATTTTACATCTCACCGCTTCGGAGATTCTTCTTTTAATTTTATTCCGCAAAAAGGCTTTCTGGGAAATTTTTTTTGAAACGACAAAACCAAAACGCG
>Ga0210051_1005749_pt1 | contig 11795 bp, 10 predicted proteins | sample CryGey092014_all_FD_185464 | JGI IMG/M metagenome (GOLD analysis project Ga0210051, IMG submission 185464) | Groundwater microbial communities from aquifer - Crystal Geyser CG23_combo_of_CG06-09_8/20/14_all (SPAdes) (version 2) | ecosystem: Environmental > Aquatic > Deep subsurface > Groundwater...
GAATGAGCGAGCCATTGACAAAAAGAAAACCACTAGAAATGAGCGGGCCAGAATTGCCGAGAAAACCAAAAGCTGTGAGCGAGCCACTGGACTTGAGAAAACCATCACTCAAGAGCGAGCCAAAGGAGCGAAGAAAACCACAAAGAGCGAGCGAGAGCCATAATTGTTGAGAAAACCAAAACAAAGGAGCGAAAAGGAGGTAAATAATGGATACATTAAGTCGTCTCGTCGATGCCGAGTTAGCCGTTGAGAAGGAGAGAGTCCGATGTGATGTCAGGTTATCGCACCTGAAGTTACAAGGTAGGACCTGCCACGATACTGAAGAGGTCAGGGACAGGCTCCTGACAGTTGAAGACTGGATTCAAAGCCGAATCGCCTCTCTCATCAAGGACCACCCCACCTATCCCTGGTTCAGCAGGGTCAAGGGAGCGGGACTTGAGAACATCCCCAAGTGCATCGGTCCCCTGCGTATCAAGGCAGAAAAGGGCTACCGAAAGGATAATGAGACAAAAAAGATTGAGCTTGTCGACCTTCCCTATGCGCAGACTATATCAGCCGTATGGATGTTTACCGGCTTCGGCCTTGATGGAGACCATCATGTTCTTAAACGGAAGAAGGGGGAGATCCTAACCTACAACAGCGAGCTGCGCGCCATGTGGTGGCGGTTAGGCTCTTCTCTACTAAAAGCTGGCCTGCGTCAAAAGTGCTCAGTCTGCGGTGAACTAATGGGGAAGGAAACCTTCTCTGACCCCGAGAAGCATACCTGCAAAGATGCTACTTTCACCACAGTGGCGATATCCAAGTTCGCCAAGTATTATTTAGACCAGAAGGATAAGTATCAGCAGCTATTTCTGAAGGTAGTGCCTGCGACCAAGCTGCCCAAAGACAAGGATGGCAATAAATACGAACCTTCAGGAATCATCAGTGAAGGGCACCTCCATATGCGAGCGTTACGGAAGATGATTAAGCTTTTTCAAGCTTGCTTGGTGCTTGTTTGGTGGGAAGCGGAGGGCATCCCTCCAACCAATCCCTATGCCATTGATAAGCTGGGGCATAACTCTTTCATTGACCCCTGGAGCATGTGTGATAGATAGCCAAGGCTTAAGAGTAAACCTGAATGGTGGAGCGAGCCAGGGAAAAAGAGAAACCCAATGGGCAGAAGCGAGCCAGGGGAACACAGAAACCCCGGGTCAGGAAGCGAGCCATCCACTGAAAGAAAACCTGGTATAGTGTGCGAGCCACGTGAAGCAAGAAAACCAGGGATAGTGAGCGAGCCATTGATTTGAAGAAAACCAGATAGAATGAGCGAGCCATTAAGAAAGAGAAAACCAGGCCACGGGAGCGAGCCAAGGGCAAAGAGAAATCCATGTTGTTAGAGCGCGCCAAAGAAGAGGAGAAACCCGGATTTCAGGAGCGAGCCATGGGTGTAAAGAAAACCCACGGGAAACAAGCGACCCGGCCCGAACTAATCGCAAGGAGGTCTTGATGATTCCTGTTAAAGGACTAGTCACGAGACCAAAGCAGACACCGAGCTCCCGAATTGCCAAATCCCAACCCATCTGGCATCCTAAAGGGAGCGCCTAGGTGGGCCTGATCAATGCCAAAGCGAAAGAAAAAGAAGAGAGGCGGCCAACTCGGCAATCAGAACGCCAGGAAGCACGGATTCTATTCCCGCTTCCTTCCCGATGCTACGAGTGCTGATATTGAGCGCGCCTCTCAAATGCAGGGCCTCGATGCCGAAATCGCCCTGCTCAGGCTCAAGCTCAAAGATTTACTCGAACATTCCCCGGAACGTGCTGACATTCAGCTTCAGGCAGCCCACACTATTGCCCTTCTCCTCAAAATTCAATATCAAATCACCGAGGAGCAGCGATTACCTTTGAAAGAGGCCATCTCTCGGGTCCTTACTGAAGTTGCCCTGCCCCTTGGACTCGATATCAAACTCCCGAAGTAACTCGGTTGCCCTGTTTCCAGCAATCTCCTATAATCTGGGCCATGCACCTCCGACCCTATCAGCAACAAATAGTCCGAGCCGTCGTCGACTCTGTTCAGCGTGATAAAGGTCTAACCCTCTCCGTGGAAATGGCCCGCCAGGGCGGGAAAAATGAGCTGTCAGCTCATCTCGAGCTGCTCTTGCTAACTCTCTACATGGCTAAGGGCGGCAGCATCGTCAAGTGCTCGCCTACCTTCAAGCCTCAAACCTTGATCTCCATTGCGCGGCTCAAGGAACGCCTCGATGAGTTCGGCTTTGAGGCTATCTATCATTCCGAGGGGGGCTATATTCTTCGCCTTGGCCTCGCCAAAGCGGTCTTCCTTTCCGCCGATGTCACCAGCTCGGTCATGGGGCATACCGCAGATATCTTGCTGGAGGTAGATGAGGCCCAGGACGTCAGCAAGGACAAATATACCAAAGAGTTTCGTCCCATGGCCTCAGCCTTCAATGCCACCACTATTCTCTATGGCACTACCTGGGATGATTCAACTTTGCTTGAAGAAACCAAGCAAGCTAACCTCGAGCTCCAGAAAATAGACGGCATTCAACGCCATTTCTGGTTCGACTGGCAGGAAATAGCCAAATTCAATTCAGCCTATCTCAATTTCGTTGAATCCGAGAGACAAAGGCTTGGTGAGAATCACCCTCTCTTTCGCACCCAATATGCCCTCCGCTCCATTAGCGGCGCCGATCATTTACTAACTCGCCAGCAGATTGCCCTTGCTGAAGGCGTCCACCCTCGCCTTTCCAGTCCCCAAGCCTCTCAGGTTTATGTCGCTGGCATTGACCTTGCCGGCGAGATTGAGCAAGACAAGGAACTTGCCCTCGCCTCTGCCACCCCTCGCCAGGACTCCACTATCATCACCATTGCCAGGGTTGCCGAGAAGCCCGCCACCACTTTTTTGAAGGAGCCCGATATCTCCATCGTGGAACACTATCAATGGACCGGCATTCCTCATCCCCAGCTTTATGCTCAAATGGTCTCCATCATTCAAAAGTGGGATCTCAAGCGAGTGGTCGTTGATGCTACCGGCATTGGCCAGCCAATCGCCAGTTATCTCAAAGCCCAACTCGGCCGCAGAATAATTCCCTTTGTTTTCACGGCTAAGTCTAAGTCTGACCTCGGCTTTGATTTTCTGGCCGCCATCAACTCTGGCAGATTAAAACTTTACAAATCCGATGATTCAGTTCAATATCGAGAGATGATGGCCGAGTTGGAGCGAGCCAAGGTAAACTATCGAGCCAATCAAACAATGAACTTTTTCGTTGACCCTTCAGAAGGACACGATGACTTCCTCTCCAGTCTCGCCCTCGCCGTTTATGCCGCCAAGGACTACAAGCCCAGGATAGCCGTAGGAGAAATTCGCGAATGATTGAGTTCAGCCCAGCCAAACTTGCCACCCTCGACTCTGAGAGGTTCCGCCGGTACCAGGAGAATCTCGATTTCTACAATGGCCACCAGTGGAAACAGGCCGACCTCGAACAATGGCGAGCCACCGATAGCAGAGGCAGAGAACGAACTCTTGTCCTAAACTATACTAAGACGGCCCTCGATAAAATTACCGCTTACCTTCTGCAGGGTCTCAACTTCCCTTGCTACTCCTTCGACCATGATGAAGCTCTCGCCCCGAAGATCAGGCGGGCCGAGTCTCTCCTCGCCGAGGTTGCTGATCAGAACAATCTGGAGCAATTAGACTGGGAGACCGAAATCGATACCGCCATCCTCGGCGACGGCTGCTATAAAGTTATCTGGGATACTTCCGCGAGACGCATTAAGGTGGTGGCACCCGATGTCAGGGGCATCTACGCCTGGTGGCTGGGAGATGATTTGTCAGCTATTTGGCGAGTTGCCTCAAAGTATTCTCTCACCAAGGATGAAGCTTCCATCCTTTACAGCCGTGATTTCACCAAAAACAAGATCCAGGTGGTTGAAGTCTGGACCGACAAGACCTTCGACCTCTATCTCGATAATCAGAAGCTTGAGTCCAAACCGAATCCCTATGGCTTTATCCCCTTCGTTATCTTTCCCAATTCCAGAGAGCCCAAGCAGTTCTGGGGCACTTCCGATATTCCCCCGCTCGTAGAAGCACAGCGAGAACTCAATCGCTCAATCTCACAACTCTCTCGAGTACTTGAGGTTTCAGGAAATCCTATCACCGTCCTGGAAAACGTCGAGGCCCAAAAAGAAATCAAAGTCCTTCCCGGTGCAGTCTGGCATCTCCCTGAAGATGCCAGGGCCTACCTCCTTGACCTTCTGAAGGGTGGTGGCGTCCGACTCCACATTGACTATGGCAATCTTATCTACCGCGCTTTTCACGACCTCTCAGAAATGCCTCGAGCTGCTTATGGCGGCGTGGAAAAGGAGCTCTCCGGCGCCGCTCTCACTATTGAACTCCAATCTCTCATTCAGAAGGTCCAGAGAAAAAGGTGTATCAGGGCCCCTGCCTATCATCGCCGCACTGAGATGATCCTCAGCTTAGCACAACGCTTTTTGAAGGAAGACTTTACCGGCGTCTCTCATAAAGTCGTCTGGGGGCCCATCTTGCCTGCCGATGTTATCAGAAAGGCTCAGAGTGAGCAGCTCCTGGTCAATGTTGGCGTTCACTCCCGTCGTACCGCTATGGACGAGATGGGCGTCAAGGACCCTGAAGCCGAATTTGATAAATGGCTGCAGGAAAGAAAGACAATCAGAGAGCAGAACATTGAGTTGCCCTCGCCTTCCACAAGAGGTGGGTCGATCAGTCGAGTCCTGGAATCAGCCATGGTCGATAACACTGGCTTAGAATCTTTAGAGGAAATGTAACTGAGGTAAAAGACAAATGGCTCTTCGAGTCCTTATCCCCCTTGTGGTCGCCATTGCAGTACTTGTTTTTGTTATCCTCAAGACCAGAAATGAAAATCGTTGAGCTCCAGATGATTGAAGACCTAACTTCCTACGACCCATCCTCGTCTGAGGACAAGCCCTTAGCTGATGACTTTCGCATCTGCTCTGCTTGGTATGCCAGCCTGGTTTCGGGCAAGCCCATCAAGTTCTCCAAAGAGGAAATCCTGGACTGCCACAAGAAAATAACCGCCGAGCTTCTGAAACGAGCCAAGGTGACCTTCCATCCGGAGCACATGAAGGATACCAGCCTCGAGCTCCTTCGCCACAGCCTGGATGAGCTCATTAAGGGCGGTCTATATCTTGTCAAGCCCCACGCTGAGTATTTCTGTCTCGGCCAAAAGACCGCCATGGTCAAGAGCCGTAACTTCAAACGCTGCCTCACCTTCAATATCCTTTGCTCCAATGACCTGGCTTATGGCTTCATCAGATTCAGGCCCCCCAGGGAAATCACCCTTGATGAGTTCGCCGAGCTCCGTCCACGGCACAGCATTACGGAGGATGAACGGGCCAAGTGGTGGCCCACATCCCGGAAATTGTTCTTCTATGAACTCCGAGATTTCGTTCCCTATAAGACGCCTATCGATATCGCCGTCCCTCAAGGTATCCAGGTCTTCATTGATAAGGTCAGTGTTAAACATCAGACAGACTTTTCTAGCAAGGAAGCTCGCCAGGCCTGGCTTATCTCCCAGGCGCACAATCTCCCCGACTTCGTCTGGAAGCCAGACTACATCAGCATCACCGGCTCCAGCATCTTCGCCGAGAGGCTGCCCCACGACATGGATATTGTCCTCCGTGACGATACCCTGGATACCGCGCTGCGGATTAAACTTGAGCGAGCTCTGTTAGAAAACTTTCCCGATCTCTACCCCCATTTCGTTCCTTCAACTGCTGGTCCCAACTGGCCCTATCTCTCCATCTATGACCTATGTCTAATCAAGAAGCCTGAGTTCAAAATTACCTCTATCAATGAGCCTGAGTTCGAACGCCAGCTCTATCATCAGAGAGCAGCTACCGCTGAGGTGGCTAAGCAAGCTCGGGAGTCTCGAGAGGAAGATAAATTGAAGCTCTTTCGCTTCTATCTTGTCTTGAAGCCCACCAGGATCACCCTGGCTGGAGAACGCCAGACGGTTGATAGATTCGTTAGCTACTTCCCGGAGGAAGACTTCCCGGTGTTGAACTCCAAGAAATTCGATGGCGTTCATCTGCTCATCTTCCGAAAGGGCGACAAGGTAGAATTCTGGTCCGATGATGGCAGCCAGTTTGACACTGCCAGGATGCCTTCCGCCGTCAAGGAGCTCACCGCTCTCAAAGCCGACAACTTTATCATCGAGGCTGAGCTGGAGCAGTGGCTTGATAAGGTTCATCAGCCTCGAGAGGCAGTCGCCGCCAAGCTACATCGCAGGGAAATCGAAGACGACGCCGACCTTCTCCTTAATGTCTTCACCTGTGTATTCTTCAACGATGAGGACCTCCACAATGAGTCCGAGTCTCGCCGCCAAGACGCCCTGGATTCTCTCGGCATTAAATATTCCACCACCGGCGTCCCCGACCTCTCACATAAACTTAACAAGGTCCCTAACGACCTTTGCAGTACTTCGAAAAAGCTCAAGGATTCCACTGAGAAGCTTCGTTACCTTCCGGCCTCAGAAGGCGTCGTCGCCAAGAAGGCCAACTCTGTTTACTTCCTCGATGGCAATGCTAAGGAAGGCTGGATTAAATTCCACAACAACGCCCTACTCACTGCCAAGGTCATTGAGGCCATTGAGACCAGGACCGCTGGCGTTTGGAACTATCGCTATGGCATTCGCCCCGGCGATTATGCCTTTAAAAAGGGTGACCTGGCCGAAGTCGGTGATGAAGAGCTCGTAGAAGTGGGCAAAACTTTCAGCACCGACTTCCAATGCTCCCGTGGAGACCTCATCCAGGTCGAGTTTGAGACTTTCAATCTCACCCATGACTCGCGGACCGATGTCTACACCGTCTCTGCCTGGGCTCCTGTTTTCTTTGCTAAACTAGACTCCCGGGGAGAGCCCGACGAGCTCGATGCCATTCTCAAACGAGCCGAGAAGGAGCACATCCTTCAGCAGAAGGAAATCACCGAGGAAGGAGAGACTGTCTACCTATGAGCACTGACCCTTATCTCAATTGCCCTGACGAGAGCAAGGCTTATCGCTACGTCAATCAGCATCACTACCGCGGCAGGACCGTTCACTGTGATTTGCGTTTCCAGACCGATCAGGACTTTCTCATTGGCTGGACCTTGCTCGATGGCATCACGGATGAAATCAAAGACGCTGTCATGACCCTGAAAGATGCCAGGGAGCTAGATACCCAGGACATCTTCAAAATCGACTGGAAGAAGGGCAAGGTCAAGCAACGAGAAATCAAGGGCGGAGCCGTCAGGCCAGCCGATATCAGGGCCGTGGAGAAGAAGCCAGAACCCTTAGCCTGGCTTGAAGTTGAAGGAGTAACCCCGCCGGGCTCAGTTGGTGCTACCAGGGAGTTCCCCGGCGTGTTCCACATCATCGACCGCGGTGTCATTGAGTATGGCACTCAGAAGGCCTATTTCCACGAATACTTTCTTTCCCGGGGAAAACTTAAAGGCAGGATCGCCTTCCGTATGATTGGCCGTGAGCTGGAGCAGTCCTTAGCTCAGCTCGATGGTAACACTCTCGCCACGTTTTATCAGGCCAGAGTGACCCCAGTCACGGAGGGTCTTTTACCACCTGGCATCGAGGAAGAAGAGCCCAGGGTCCCTTATTATTGGGTTCTAATGCAGCCAGTCGATCAGACTCCCTATGTTTTATCTAAAGGGGCCATCGATAAGAACTGGCTGCCGCCTAAAGGCACTTCGGCCCTTCCCAGGGCTTTCAGAAAGAACGTCCCCAAGCGCCTTCAATTCTGGAACTTACCAAAACAGGAAGCTCTCCAGGCCAGAAAGGAGCTGGCTGCCATGGAAGAATTAGTCACGCCCACTACTGCTAGTAAAGTCCCAGAATCTAAAGCTGAGTTCGTCCTCCAGCACCACTGGTGGCGTGGTCAGATAGTTGTCCGTTTTGGTCCATCAACCGAGCACTGGGATCTCCGCATTCTCCACGACAAAAAGATTTGGCACCTTGTCCTTAAAAATAATCCCCTCGGGTCCAGGTCAGTCATGGGTTATGAAAAGCCATGCACCGACTTATCCTCCATGGAGAAAGGCAGGAAGGAGACCGAGGAGCTTGAGCCGGGCACCGAGTGGAATCCGACCAAGGATACCCCCGCTTTCATCAAGGCTCTGGACTCTGGCAATTGCGTCATCCTGGAAGATGAAGACCTGTTCAAGAAAGTCGATTTTAAAGGCAAGGAGCTTAAAGGTGTTTATGTCTTCACCAGGGAAGACCCGGACTCAGATTTCTGGGTGATGTCCGTATCCGATTTGACAAAAATCGAGGCTCGTTTTACTATCAAGAGAGGAGGAAATAATATGGCCACTGAATTAACCCTGGAAACCGAAGAGCAAAAAGTCGCTCAGGCTGAGGAGTCAGTTTCCCCTGCCGAGCAAGAAACCCCCAACTCCCCCGCCGGGGCCAAAAAACCCTCAGAAAAGGCCACTGAGGCTCTAAAAGAAGCCCTGGGCATCCTTAAGCCTTTCAAAGATGATTTCTCCGCCAGAGTCAAGCGTGCCATCGATACCATCGCTGGCGCCGCCGGCTATGGTTATCCCGAACCCTATAAGTACCCGGCGCCAGCGGAATACCCCAAGCCTTATCCCTATCCCGAACCTAAAGAGTTCAAAACCCCTCCCAAGGCGGCCGAGGCCATCAAGAAGGCACTCGATATCCTGAAGCCGTTCAAGGATGAATATTCCACCAGGGTAAAATATTCCATTGACGTTCTCGCCGGTGCTGCCGGCTATGGCTACCCCAAGCCTTTCATCGCTTCTTCTCAGCTAGACAACACTTCCTTGCTCCAGTCCGATGAGCCGACTCACTCACTGGAAGTCACTATTATAAAGCCAGGTCCCACCCTCGCCCTCATAGAGGGAAAACCGATTATCTATCCCGAGGTGGTCCTCAAGGAAAGTATTCCCTTGTGGGACGGCGCTGCTGCATTCTGTGACCACTTCAATAAATCGGTCAGGAATATCGTTGGCGTGTACTATCAGCCCTGGTGGGATGATGGCATCAAGGCTAAACTCCGTATTCTAGATGACAACTTCTTTCAGTTCCTATCCCAGCTAATTGCCGATAGAACGAATAATCTCCCCGTCCCCGACATCGGCATTTCAGCCGACCTTCAAGTTGATCTCGTGGCTTCTGATGGTTCTCTCGAAGCCACTGATATTCTCAGGGTCAACTCAGCCGATATAGTCTTTTCCCCCGCCGCTGGCGGGTCTTTCGATAGGGTTCTGAACGCTGCCGGAATTTCCTTACCCCAAAGCGCACAGAATGTGCCTGAATCTGGTTCCAGCCCCAGGGTTTCCGAAGGAGCTAAATCAGAGGAGGAGCTCGTTCCTGTTAGCCGGGTCCGAGATCTCCAATCAACAGCCGACAAGCTAAGAGCCGACCTCAGCCAGAAAGATAGCCTTACCCTCAAGCTCCAGGCGCAAGTTGACAACGACGTCTCTAAGTATCGAGACGTTCTAGTCAAGGCCAATCCGCTCATCCCGGAGGAGCTTATCCAGGGTGCTTCTACTGAGGAACTCGATGCCTCTATTTCGAAAGCTCATCAGGTGGTGGAAAAGGTAAAGTCGAATATTGAAGAGTCAACCCGTATTCCTGCAGGGGCTCCCGTAAGGTCGAGTCCCGACCTGTCCGAGATGTCTACCTCTGACAAAATCAGATACGGCTTGGCTCATCCACCTAAATAAGGAGTTGCAACATGGAATTTAATCTAAAAGCAGCAGGGGAAGCCGCCGTAGATGCCTTGACTAAAGGCATCATCGAGACCCTACTGAAGGATAGTCCCATCCTTCAGCGTCTTCCCTTCATCACCATCGAGGGTAATACCCTCACCTACTGGCAGGAGAAGGTAATCGCTGGACTCGTCGCCTGGAGAGCTCCAGGCGCTGACTGGACTGACCCAACCTCACCCGTGGCCACTCAGCAAACCGCCTCCATCAAAATCCTGGGTGGCGACATGGACCTCGACAATTTCACCAGGCGCACCCGTCCTCACCCCGAGGACTACGATGCGGCTCTGGTCGAGATGAAGTCCAGGGCTATGCGGTATGAGTTCGAGAAGAGTTTTCTCCTTGGAGACAGCGCTGTCGACGCCAACCAGTTCGATGGCCTCTACAAGCTGTTGAAGGGCACCGCCTGGGAGGCTTCCCACGCCTACACTCTGGACACCATCGTCGTTCCCACCGCAGGCAAGGAAAACGGCTTCAGGTATGAATGCACCACCGCCGGCACTTCGGCAGCATCCGAGCCAGCCTGGCCAACCACCGAGGGTGCCACCAAGACCGACAACACGGTCACCTGGACTTGTCGACTCGGCAGCAATCTCGCATCCGGAACTAACGGAGCGCCCCTCTCCCTATCCCTTCTGGAGAAGCTCATCGACAATGTCAAGGGCGGTCCCCCGCACATTCTCCTCATGAGCGCCAGAACCCGTCGTGACCTCAACGCTCTTGTGAGGGCGGCCGGCGCTATTATGCCAGCCGAGAAAGGAATGTTCGGTGAGTACATTCAGATGTATAACGCCATCCCCATTGGTGTCTCCGACTGGGTCAAAGACGACCGGTTGGTGGGCTCGAACTTCGATTGCTCCAACATCTATGCCTTCCAGATGGGAGAGTCGGCAGTGGCCGGCATTTCCACTCCGGAGATGATCGATGTCGAGCGATTGGGCAAGCTAGAGTCCAAGGATGCCGAGCGTATCCGTGTGAAGTGGTATGTCAGCCTGGGCGTCTTTAGTGCTCCCCGAGCTTGCATGCTCACCGGTGTCAGGCCGGTGGCATAAGGAGTGTGATATATGCAGGCATATTGGCATAAAAGCGTTTATCACGAAGCCTGGGGTGCCACACATGCTGCTGGCACCAACGCCACCTGGAAGGACTGGGACCTTGTAAATCAAGTCCCCGGGAACGCTGTGTTAGCTGAGATCGTGGCCATCGTTGTCACTGCAGCAGGCGTTGTCGGGGTCAGGCAGAAGGGCTCGTCTCTTGACAGGAAGGCCTCCGCTGCTATAGATGGTCTTCCCATCTTCACCGTTGCGCTCGGCGACTCCAAGGTTATCCAGGTCTATGCTGCTGTCACCGCCAACGTCAACTTCAGGGTCGTTGGCTACGTCACGGCTTGAGTAAGATCCTTCGGGCCATAGCTATGGCTCTCAGGATTAGTTGGGAGGGCGTAGGAAATCGACTATCCTTGCCCTCCTTAACTAAATTGGCCAGCTAAGGAGGAGTTTTTATGGCACACAACATTGAGGAGTATCCCCGGTTCATCTTTGGCAAGACTGCTCTCGATGAGCAGAAAGTTTTACTGGTTGATGCTTATGGCAGACCAATAACTATTCTCGCCCCACGGGAATTCATGCATCGCCTCGCTGACGGCAACCTGACCCCAGATGGCACTCAGTGGAGCTCCGAAGTCTCTACCGTGGATGCTGACACCGATTATGAAGTCTTGAATCTCACCCTCGATAATGATCAGGTTGGTAACCTTATCAAACTGGAACTTGCTTTGACTCTGGCCATCAACGCAGGCAACGCCACAGCCGATGTCAAGTATAAGTGGCAGGCACGCAATAAGGGGGGCACCTGGGTGGATTTACACGCCTACATTACCATTGCTGATGTCAACACTACCTATGTTGAGAGGACTGTCAGTGGCTATAAGTTCCCTGTCTCTAATCTCAATTCTTATCCCATTGACATCAGGCTGGTCATCCAGTCCAATGAGATAAGCCCAGGCATCGCTACCGCTAAGGTGA
>Ga0210051_1005765_pt1 | contig 11774 bp, 9 predicted proteins | sample CryGey092014_all_FD_185464 | JGI IMG/M metagenome (GOLD analysis project Ga0210051, IMG submission 185464) | Groundwater microbial communities from aquifer - Crystal Geyser CG23_combo_of_CG06-09_8/20/14_all (SPAdes) (version 2) | ecosystem: Environmental > Aquatic > Deep subsurface > Groundwater ...
GCGGCGGATTTTTCGCCTGATATTTTTTTCTTTCTTTTTTCGTTCGTCTCTTTCTTGTTTTTCTCTTTCTTGTTTTTGCCTTTCTTGTTTTTCTCTTTCTTGTTTTTCTCTTTCTTGTTTTTGCCTTTCTTGTTTTTCTCTTTCTTGTTTTTGCCTTTCTTGTTTTTCTCTTTCTTGTTTTTCTCTTTCTTGTTTTTGCCTTTCTTGTTTTTCTCTTTCTTGTTTTTGCCTTTCTTGTTTTTGCCTTAAGACAAAATCATTTTTATTCTTTATTAAAGAAACGGTCGGCGCGATGATTTTTTTTGGTTCGCTGAAAGTTGGCGCCGCAGTTTTATTGTTGGCATTATTAAGGTAATTTTTTCCAAAATTAGCCAAAATATTTTTAACAGCCATTTTTTCGTTTTGATTAAGTTTGACACCGGGAATATTCAAATTGGCCGGAGAGGGAATGCTTGTTTGGGCGGTAACTCCTTTTTGATTTTTGTCCAAATCCGGTTTCAGGCCGTTTTTTTGTTTATCCGCTATTTTTTCATTTATTTTTTCATTTTTGGCTGGCATCGTAATCGCGTCAAAATTCCTTTGTCTGTTGAGCGGTTTTGGCGCTTGGGCGATTTTACGGTTTTTGGCTTCGGCTTCGGCTTTTTTGATCGCCTCTAAAACCGCTTCCCGAGATTTTTTTCTTTCTTCGGGAGTCATTTTTTTAATTCCATCCAGCCAAATATTTTGTCCCATATTTTTTTATATTTTCCAGCGAATTTTTTTAGCTTTTTTCGCCGGCCAATAAAAATTTTTGTTTATTCTTTTCGGCGGTCTGATTGCTTAAGATAATAGCCAAGATAAAAATTATGGCTGGACTGTCCGACCCGGGGTGCGGGAAAAAAAATATTCATACCAAAGTTGAAAACTGTTTTTCGCGCTTAACGGTCCAAGCGGAGCGTGATCTAGCGCGGCCGCGGCCGCTTTGTTCTCGCCATGGGCGATAATATAGATTTCTTCGCGGTCTTTTTTCATGCCTAATTTCAACCGTGATTGTTCTTCTATGTAAGCCGGGGAATTCAAGAAATCCAGCAATTCTTTCAGTGAGCTGTTTTTGTTTTCTAAATTTTTTATTTCTTCATTCAAATTTTTTATTTCCGCGTTAATTGTTTTTGTTTTGCGGAAATTTTTCCAAAAAGTCGGTGAAATAAAGACAATTATAATCAATAGGCCGGTGATAAGGGCGGATTTTTTCCAGATTTTTTTGCCGGCCTTATGTTTTACCCAAGCCATATTGGAAAATTAGCGATTTTTCGGCGTGACCCAGAAACCGAGATATTTTCCGAACATCAGGCGGGTTTGCGCTTCCAATCCGGGAATGGAGCCGAAAATAATTATATTAAAAGGCAGTATCAACCATTGGAAAAAAATCGTGATTTTTTGGAAAAAAAATTTTTTCGGCGGGCGGGGCAGAAGTAAAGCGGAAATGATCGCGGAAATAATCAGGCCGACCATGGCCAGACTCATCAGTAATCGCGTTGTCACCGGCAAATTAGCGGATAATATGCTCGCGCGGAATTCATCGCCCCCGAAAAATATGGGCAGCCAGCCGAACAAGCCGATGATCAGGGCGTTGGTCGCCCAAGAATGGAAACCGTGGAGTTGGACCAAGAGTCGGTTGATAAATAATTTTTTCGGTAAAAATTGCCAGTTTTTAATCATGTTAAACATCAGATAGGGGATATTTTCCACACCCCAGCCCCAACGTCGTTGCTGGCGGTAAAGATTTTTGGCCGATTGCCAGAAGCTTTTGTCCATGGTGGCATCCATGGAAATGGGAAAGTGCAAGGGAATGACGCGGTAATCGCCGCGGTAATGGAGGAAAAGATGCCAAAAAATACGTGAATCTTCACTGACCATGTTCGGCGCCCAAAAGTCAATTTCCAAAAGGGCTGTCCAGGTGAGAGCATGCGATGAATAAGTGGCTAATTTTTCACAGCGGATTTGCTGCATCATCTGCCAAAAAGAATTTGAATAAGCGGAGACGCGGGAAAAAAAAGGCGCTTGCCAAATATTATTATGATAAATCGGGATGGGCTGGTAACTGGAGCGGTAAGGTTTTTCAGCCGTCAGGAAATGGTAGGCCAAGCAATGGAAATAACCGGGAAAAATTATGGAATCTATGTCAAAGATGTTCACCAAGATTTTTTTCGGATCAAAATGCGCCGGTTCAATGATTTTGTCCCGTAATTTTCGGGCCGCCCAGGCTTGATTGGAGCCTTTGCCTTTGATTTCGCCCGGAATATTATCCGGATGGATGGTAACCAGAAAAGCCCGGAAGCAGTGGCCGAATTCCTGCCGGATCGTTTCCGCTCGGACTTGGGCTTCCGGTCCGGCTCTTTTTTCCGTCGCCAGGACCACGATCAATTTTTCCGCCGGCCAGCCGGATTGGAGCAAAGCCCGGAAGCTTGCCCGGATGATCTCAAGCCCTTCTTGGTAAGTGGGAAAAATAATCACTTGGATGATTTCCGTCCAAGAAAAGGGCAGGACGCGCGCCGCCGCCGGCAAATCTTGGAGCTTTTTTTCCCAGTCTTGTTCCAGGTGCGCGCGCATTTTTTTATAGGCCGCCAGCAGGTGGATGATCAGATAGACAACGAGCAAAAGCCAATAGATATCAAAAATAATAATAAAAATAGCCGCGAAAAATGGGGAAATTATGGACAAGAAAAATAAACCGATCAGAGTTAGCCAAGATAAAAATCCGGGAAAAATTTCCAGCGCGCGATAAAGCAGGCGATCGGACCCGGATAGTTCCGAAGCACGGCTGATTTTTTGGTAATTGGTATTATTCATGTTGGAAAAAATTCGGCCAGCGAGCGGCCGTCTGGCGGACATAGCCTTTGATCAGCGCCCATTCATGGCGGGCCAACCACAACAACTCAAAGCCGTTTTTTTCCCGGGTGGAGAGAGAAAAGCGGTTGGCTCGCAAAGCCGCGAAAAGATCCGGACAATCCCAAGACGCGGCGTCAATGGTGATGTAATCGTCATTTAAAAATCGCAAAGTATGGCTGTCGGAAGTGGCAATCAGCGGTTTGCCGGCCGCGCGGGCGGCGGTGCTGGCCGGGCGGTTGGGGTTAAACCAAGCGCTGTAATACCAGCTATGCTCAATGGCGTCAAAAATATCCAAATTCGCTTGTAAATTATGGCCGCCTAAAGAAGAAAATAAGCCATAAAAAGGATGCGGGGCGATCACGAATATTTCCGGGTGTTCATTTTTATACGCTCGCAGATCCGGCAGGTTCTTTATTTTTTCAATATCCGGCTGGCAATTCAGAACCAGCACGTCATTGCGCCGCCAGCCGGAACGGAGAAAAAGCTCCACTCCGGGTATGAGCTTGATTTTTCGGTTGGCCGCGTAGACGCCGTATTCTTCGCGAAAAAGGCATTTTTGGTGGCCGGTCAAAGCTAAGACGGAAAAGCCGTAAGCGGCGGCGCGGTCAATGGCTTCGTAGATTGAATATTGGATTGCGAATCCTTCAATCTTGTCTTCCCGGGTATGCAGATGGAGATTGGCTTTCAGGAGCATAATCAGGGATTAAAAGACTACCTCTTCGCCGCTGTTAATTTCCCGTCCGTTCTGTTTGGGAGCGGCGGGCAAAGCAGGATTTGGCTGTTGGGCGGCCGGATTTTCCGGTTTTGGCGGCAATGGGACGATTTTCTGATCCAAGCCGAGAAATTTTTTGCGCAGGGCCGGGTTATTCATAATGACCGCCCGTAAATTCGGTTTCAGGCCCCTGTCGGCGCTGTCTTTGGTCTGCCGGCGATTTTCCAACTCCTCTTTTTTTCTTTCTTTGATCGCTGATAAGCAATCGCGGCAATAGACTTTACGGATGCCGTCCGGCTGGAAAGAAATCCGGGTTTGCGCGCCGCATTGATCGCAGACCGCTTCAAAAGGATAAAGCCGATTGGGTGCGGCCACCGGAGCGGGTTTTACCGGACCGCGGGCGTGAGCGGACAAAGGCGCCGGCGCGGCCGCGGGCAAAATATTTTTTTTGGGCGGTTCTTCCGTTTTTAACCGGGGATACGGCTGGCCGGAATTTTTGTTTTCCTCCTTATCTTCATTATTTTCGTGCCAGCGCATGATCTTCAATTCCACTTCCTGGCGCTGTTTGGCGTATCTTTCGCGGGAAATTTTGATCATTTTTTCCGTGTTGCCGGTTTTTTCTTCATTGGCTAAGGGTGGCAGGCCGCGTCCGGAAAAAGGATTGGAGGCGATTCCGTCAATCATCAGCTTGATATAATATTCGTATCTCGACAGATTAACAATATCTTCTTGGGTGAAAACCGGCGCGAATTCCGGCTCCAGTTCTTCCGCGTCGTAGGCACCGACCCGGAAAACCACCATGGTGCCGACATTGCCGAAAACAGCCGGTTTCACAACCAGTCCGAGCTGTTCAATGTATTGGTGCGCCATAATCAGGTTGAGCCGGTACTTGCGCGCTTCCGACAGGATGTTCGCGAAGCTTTCCGTGGTGAAATTTTGGAATTCGTCGATATAGAGATAAAAATCCTGGCGCTTGTTTTCCGGCACGTTGACGCGGCTCATGGCCGCCAGCTGGATTTTGGTGATCATCATCGCGCCCAGAAGGGAGGAGTTATCCTCGCCGATCCGGCCTTTGCTCAGGTTCATGATCAGGATTTTCTGGTTGTCCATGATTTCACGCATGTCAATCGTGGATTTGACTTGTCCGACAATGTTGCGGATCAGGGAACTGGACAGGAATTGGCCGACTTTGTTCTGGATCGGTGACACGGCTTCAGACGCAAACTTATCGGCATAGCCGGCAAATTCGTTGACCCAGAAAGATTTAACCACCGGATCCTGGATTTTACTGACCACTTTTTTCCGAAAAACCTTGTCGGACAGCATGCGCGTAACGGCCAGCAAGGTGGAGCCGGGGTATTCCAAAATGGCCAGGATCGTGTTCCGCAAGATATATTCCAGGCGCGGCCCCCAGGAATCGGCCCAAAGTTTCTGAAAGACGCCGATCAGGCCGGAGGCGACCAAATGCCGCAAGTGCGGTTCCACTTGTTCCACCACATTGAAAGCGATCGGATAATCAATGTCCGCCGGATTGAAATAGACCACGTCGTTAATGCGGCTGGCCGGGATGAAATCAATGACTTTTTCCGCCAGATCGCCGTGCGGGTCCACCACGGCCACACCGCGCCCGGCCCGGATGTCTTCCACGATCATATTTTCCAAAATCGTGGATTTGCCCATGCCGGTTTTTCCGACCAGGTACATGTGGCGACGCCGGTCATCAGTCTTGATACCGAATTTTTTCAAAGAATTGCGAAAATTAGTAACGCCAAAAAAAGTTATTTCCGGATTATCCATATGCGGTTAACCATTTATAATATAAATTTTATTAGATAAACATTAATTTTCCGCCTTGTTAGCCGATCGGCAGATTTTCCGGGGGCGCGGCTTTTATGTCCGCGGTCTTCGCGTCTGGCTTTTTGGTTTGGACAATCGCGGGTTTTTCGTCTGGGGGCGCGGTGTCCGCGAAAATTTCCAACCCGTCCCCGCTGTTGTCCGCGGTCTTCGCGTCTGGCTTTTTGGTTTGGACAATCGCGGGTTTTTCGTCTGGGGGCGCGGTGTCCGCGAAAATTTCCAACCCGGCCGCGCCGTTGTCCGCGGACGCGGACAAGCCGGCCGTTTGGCCGGACAGGCGGTTTTTTTTCGCGCCGCCGGCTCCGAAAATAGATTCCAGATCAACCGCCCCGCTGGCTTCAGAAACGGGCAGGCTGACCGGCGCTTCCGCTTTCCGGCCCGGCGCTTTTTGCACCATCGGCGCTTTCACCACCGCTTCAATCGGGAAATGCCAAAGCGTGGCCAGCTCTTCAATATTCATAATAATCGGAGACAGCCCGCTCGTGTCGTTCCGTTGCTGATAATATTGCAGGATGCGGTTTTGGCGGCCGGCAATGATCGCCTTTTTGAAGAAAAAGCTGGCGTTAGTCGCGGTTTTAACCATATCCGGCTTCAGGTTGTTCAAATCCATATCCGCAAACTGCTTCATGAAACCGACCATGCCACTGACGACTTTGGCGCGGTTGAAAAGCTCCTTTTTGGCGGAATAGATAAAGCGGATCTTGACCTCGTAGCCGAGCTTGGAAGTTTTTAGCTGGATATATTCCGCTTGTTTTTTTTCTTTCGGCTTGAGCATCAGCATCTTCAAGGGTTCTTCCTTGGTTTTCTTCTTGTCTTCATCGCCGCCGAACAGGGTATCGCCGAAAAGCGACAGCCAGGACATGATCGTGTCAAAAATTGTATCCACGAAATTGCTGCTGGAATCATCTTTTTCTTTCAGGATTTTTTTGATTTCCCGATCCCCAATGCTTACCCAGGAAAAATCAATCGGGATCAAAATGATCTGCAGCCAGACTTGTTCGCCCGGCCGGAGGCTGGAATAGAGATCGATCAGCGTGGCCATCGGATCCTTGAACTGGGTTTCCGGCTCGCCGAATATGTGCTCAAATTCCTTGTAAGTTTTGATCGGATAAGCGGAATTGGTTTTATAGGTGAATTCGCAGCCATAAAGATTATACTCATTATCCGGATATCTTTGGGGTATGCCGCCCGTATAATCATTTACTTCCGTAATTTCCGCGTCCGGATATTGGGAATAGAAAGAAGATTCCACTAAATCGCGAAATTTTTCCGGCGTGTAAACTAAAAACTGGATATAACCGTCAATACTGACAATTTCCAGGCTGATGGAAAGTTGAAAAACTCCGACCCAGTATTTTTTAATCACGCTGGGGACGAAATGGGCGCCAGCTAGATAACTTAAAAGATTTTCTACGGCTTTCGGTGATTGGGCGTTGTTGCGGGGGATATCAATGGCGAGTACGATAAAATTTACAGTTTTCGCCCATTGCGTCCGGATATAAACCAGCCAGATTTCTTTGGCTCCCCACAATAAAATAGCGGCTAAGGGGATCCAGCCGACGGTCCAGAATATTTGCGACAGCATGGTCTGGGTGGAAGAGGGGATAAAATCAAAATTCATGACAATATTTTAACATTTTCCCGGGAGGAAGGCAAATCTGGTTCAAAAGTTTGGGTATAAAACAAAAAACAACGGAAATCCGTTGTTTTTCTTAGTTTATGGAAAAAATTCCGCTTAATTTTTCAGCATATAACCGGCTTCGTTTTTTTCAAATTTTTCTTTGTTCATCAAAGCCAGGATAATTGTCGCTTTTTTGACCATTCTTTTGGCCAGGACTTTTTCAATAATGATGTCCCGGGCCAGCGGTTCCTTGGTTTCCTGCAGAATTTCCGCGATGACATCGCTGACCGTGCCATTTTGGTATCCCCATTCTTTCAGGCCGTAGATGCCGCGGCCGATCAAAACATATTTTTCATCCAGGATCAATTCGTTGTGCACAGTGGCCGGATTGGCTTTTTTGCCGTCAAAGTTGGCGCCATTGATTTTTTCCGCCAAAGTGGCGAAGTGTATCGGCTCGCGATGGTTTTTTAAAATCAGATAAATCTTATCATTGATTGTTTTGGGCGTAATTTCCCGCCAGTGCCGGAGTCCCCAATGGCCATATTGGTTCTGGGCGATTTTTTTCGCGGCCTTGAGAAGAGAATAGAAAGTTTTATGGTTGTTGACCAGGGAATAATTTTCTTCAAAATAATTATTTTTTAATATGCCGGAAAGATCGATGGTGTTGGTGAGTTGGATCTTTCCCCGATATTTGTCGTAGCTGGACAAGCCTTTTATAAATTGCAGCAAGGCCTCCGTGGTCAGGACTTTTCCGCAAGCGCGGATTTTTTCAATCAGCTCTATGATAATTTCTTCATAGTGGGATAATTCAAAAAATCTCAATTTGTAAGACGGTTTGAAATGTTCGGAATCGCCGACCAATTCAAAATCATTGTGCAGGAGTTTGGAAACCAGAAAGTCCAGATATAATTTGTGTATGCGGCGCGTATCATCTTCGGATTTTGATTCAATGGCGGAAAAATACAAAAGGACGCGGAGTAAAAAATCTCTTTCCATGATGCCGCCGTGTTCTTCCAGAAGATTCAGGATGACTTTCTTGAAAGCCGACAGATGTTCGGCCATCTCTTTGAGCTCGCGGATTTTTTTGATGCTGGTGGTTTCAATCTGGCGGATCCGTTCGCGCGTCAGCTGGTGCAAACGGCCGATATTTTCCAAAGTTTCCCGGCCTTGGCCGTGGAGGCCGTAGCGCCGGACCAAAACATCCTGTTCCCGGGCGGATAATTTGGCGAAAAGGTTATTGACGATTTCCACCACGTCCAAACGAGCCACTTCCTCGGCCTTTTTGCTCATAATAATTTTTTCCAGAATGGAATTCGTTCCAAAATTTTCATCATTATTCATAGTCGCAAGCTTTTTGCCAATGCATGGGCGATGGAAAAATTTATATTTATAAATAAATAAAAAAATTCAGCCGGAGAAGAAATTTTTCTAATATTTTCTTAATATTTTTGTGTTATTTTAGTTTAAAAATCAGCATAATAAAACTATGGCCATTAATATAGCACAGAATACTCCAAAAGTCAATAATTATTTTATCATAATTTTCGGGCCTGATTTACAAAAAATATCCTATTATTCCAGACCGCAATAAATTACCATAAATATTATTTGACAGAATAGGCAAACTTTGATATATAGAAAAATGATCTTTTAAAATAAAGGAGGGTAAAAATGAAAATACTCTGGGTAGACGACAATAAAATGTTGACTGAATTGGGTAAGGCGCTTTTAGAAAGACTCAACATTGACGAAGTTGACGTTGCCAACAGCGCCGAGGAAGCCTGGCAAATGATCGGCCGGAAGAAATACAACCTCTTGATCACGGATCTGGAAATGCCCGGCTTAAGCGGTTATGAGCTGATTGAAATGATCCGCCAGAAATTCAATAAACTCAAGATTGCCGCGGTTTCCGGCTGGGGCGAAGCGCAAGCCGTGAAAACCGATTTTTTTCTGGCCAAGCCCTTCAGTGGTGGTGATTTGAAGAATTTAATCGACATGGCGGCGGCCGCCCATTGTTGATTTTTTTTCAGTTCCCTGACATAATTGTCAGGGATTTTTTTACGCAAAAACAACGGTCGGACCGTTGTTTTTTTATGAATAAGAATTTAACGCGCGGGCGAGGAAATTTTAGATATCCAGATTTTTGACTTTGCGGGCATGCGTCTGGATGAAATTTTTGCGCGGCAAGACATCGCCGCCCATCAGCATGTCAAAAACCTCATCCGCTTTGGCCGCGTCTTCCACATTGACCTGCTTCATGATCCGGCTGGCCGGATTCATGGTTGTCTGCCAAAGCTGTTCCGGGTTCATTTCACCCAAACCCTTATAGCGCTGGATGAAGATTCGGCCGGTCTTGTTTTTGGCCAAAGATTTTTTTTCCGCCGCATTGCCGGTTTCCGCTTCGGCGCCGTCCGTTTCCTCCGTTTCTTCCTCGGCCAAATCGGCCAGGCCCGCTCCGCCCATTTTTTCCAGAATCTGTTCTTTTTCTTCATCGCTGAAGACATAATGCGCTTCCGCGCCTTTTTTCAGCTGGTAAAGAGGCGGCTGGGCGATGTAAATATGGCCGTTCTTGATCAAGTCCGGAAAATGACGGTAAAAGAAGGTCAGAAGCAGGGTGCGGATATGCGAGCCGTCCACATCCGCGTCCGTCATAATGACGATGCGGTGGTAGCGGAGTTTGCTCAGATCAAATTGCTCGCTGATGTTCGTGCCCATCGCGATGATCAGGTTCTTGATTTCGTTGTTGGCGATCATTTTGTCCATCCTGGCCCGTTCCACATTGAGGATCTTGCCGCGCAGGGGCAGAATCGCCTGGAAGTGCCGGTCGCGGCCCTGTTTGGCCGAACCGCCGGCCGAATCGCCCTCCACGATGTATAATTCGCATTCTTCCGGATGGCGGCTGGAACAATCAGCCAGCTTGCCGGGCAGAGTCATGCCTTCCAGGGCGCCTTTGCGCAGGATGGCGGCCCGGGCGGAGCGGGCGGCGATCCGGGCTTGCGCCGACAAGACGCATTTGCCCACGATCGCTTCTCCTTCTTTGGGGTGTTCTTCCAAGAAAGTCGCGAAACTCTCGCCGAAAATCTGCTCTACGGCGGCTTTGATTTCCGCGTTGCCGAGTTTGCCTTTGGTCTGCCCCTCAAATTGCGGTTCGCGCATTTTGACGCTGACCACCGCCACCAGGCCCTCGCGGACATCATCGCCGGTCAGGTTCTCGTCCTTTTCTTTCAGGATATTCTTGGCCCGGGCGTAGTTATTGATGGTCCGGGTCAAAGCCGCCCGGAAGCCGGCGACGTGCGTGCCGCCTTCGGGGTTGTGGATGTTGTTGGCAAAAGGCAGGAGGATTTCATTGTATTCGTCGTTATATTGCAAGGCGATTTCCACTTTACCATCGTTGTTTTCCTTGTCTACATAAAAGATCGTTTCGTTTTTCGGGGTTTTCAGGCGATTAAGGGCTTTGACATAGGATTTGATGCCGCCCTCAAAATAGAAGGCAAAATCCTTTTTTGTGTGTCCGGACCGGCGGTCAGAGGCGATGATCTTCACGCCTTTGGTCAGATAGGCCTGTTGGCGCAGGCGGTCCAGGATCTTCCCCCAGTCAAAATCGCAGTCCTTTTCCTTGAAAATGCTCCGGTCCGGCTGGAAAGTGATGATCGTGCCAGTGTCTTTGGCCGGGCCGATGGGCCGGGCTTTTTTTTGCGGCAGTCCGATCTTGAATTCCTGCATCCAGGCTTGGCCGTCGCGATGGACTTCGGCTTTGAGATAGGTGGACAAGGCGTTCACGACCGACACGCCGACGCCGTGCAAGCCCGCTGACATTTTGTAGCCTTCGCCGCCGAATTTGCCGCCGGCGTGCAGTTTGGTCAAAACGGTTTCCAAGGCGGAAACGCCGGTCACTTTGTGCTTGTCCACCGGAATACCCCGGCCGTTATCCCGCACTTCCACCTGGTCGTTGTCCAAAAGTTTGACCCTGATTTCCGTCGCGTAGCCGGCCATGGCTTCGTCCAGGCTGTTATCCACGACTTCCCAGATCAGATGATGCAGGCCGGCCGCGGAAGTTGACCCGATGTACATGCCCGGCCTTTTGCGCACCGGATCCAGGCCCTCCAAGACCGTAATTTCGTCCGCACCGTAGTGGCCCGCGTTCTTTTTGCTTTCCTGTTCTTTTTTTACCATATGGTTTTTACTGGCGGCGCGGGTAATAAGCGATAAAAAAAGAAAATCCCGCGCGCAAATCGCCAAGAAAATCAATCTCCAGTTTATTTATTTATGTGTTAATATTATCATTTTTTTCAATGCTTGGCAAGCGCGGGATCGCGCTTGACAGTGGAATTGATTGTCTGATAATATGTTTTAATCAGATTTTAACCATTACCATTAGGTTCTTTCGGTTGGAAATATTATAATTATCGGCCTTTTATGGTAAATCAATTTTGGGGCTTGTATAGCACCGCTAATACTTAGTTAGTATTTTTTCAATAATGTTCGGTAAATTATAGCCATTTCGGTGGTTGAATCTAAATTCCATTTCTTTTAAGTGCAGATAGAACCTTTTTGGGGTTATGCCATAATGCTTTTGCATCTTGCCTTTGGCGTAACTCCAAAAGGATTCTATCCCGTTAATGTGGTTCCTTTTGCCCTTGGTGAATTCCTTGGAATGGTTGATCCGGTAATGGCGGTAGCCATCTATCACCAGACTGTCGTAGCTGCGCCAGCTGTCGG
>Ga0210051_1005771_pt1 | contig 11769 bp, 9 predicted proteins | sample CryGey092014_all_FD_185464 | JGI IMG/M metagenome (GOLD analysis project Ga0210051, IMG submission 185464) | Groundwater microbial communities from aquifer - Crystal Geyser CG23_combo_of_CG06-09_8/20/14_all (SPAdes) (version 2) | ecosystem: Environmental > Aquatic > Deep subsurface > Groundwater ...
TCGTTTTCCAATAGCTCAAAAATTTTGTTGGTGTATTTCTTACTGACGTATACATTGCCTTTTTCGAACTCCTTGATAAATATATCGTATGAATTGATAAATCTGTCTATGGATTTTTTGAATGCAAAGAAACTGCTTTCAAGCCGCTTTACCAAAAGGATTTTCATAAACTTGCCCATGTTCTTCTGAGATATCTCTTCGGGTTGGGATATGCGGCCTTTATAGTAAAGCATTGGAGTGTAACGAGCGTATTTGAATTTCTGGGCTATAATTTCAATAGTCCTATTGAAAATCTTATCTTCCTCGCTACTTAATTCGTAGAGTAGCGGTTCCGGCTTTTGGGCATCCGGGAACTTTAGATTATTTCTCTTCAGATCCTCAGAGAAATAATTAGTAATCTCTGTTCTTGTCCGGCGAACCATCAAGTATTTGAGAACTTTATCGCGGATTTCTTTCGAGTTTTCTTTTACTGTTTTGATATATTCTGCATAATCACTCTGCCTGTCTAACCCTTTGAGTTTTCGATGAAGGCTATTGAAAAATCCTTCCAGGTCAGAAAGGTTTGGAATTGTGCTCTTCTTCGCTTTCTGAAATAGCTTAATCTGACTTAAAACGTCTTTGGGTGAATTGTTATAGGGCGTAGCGGTAACCAGAATCACTCGTTTGCCACGGCAAATCTCTGCCAGTTTCTCATAAGTCATATTAGTTTCTGTTCGGAAACGATGGGCTTCGTCTATTATGATATTGGTATACTTTTCGGTTCCCCTGTCAATAATGTCGTCGAGTTTGCCCAGCGATTCGAAATCTGCAGGAATCCTGAAATCGGAAAATACGTTTGGCCAAGAGCCAGGATTAGCTTTTTCAAGAAGCACGGGAGGCGCGATAACTAAAGTCCGTCCATCGAGTTGACCGGCAAGCATTGCTGAAATATAGGTCTTCCCAAGACCAACCACATCGGAAATAAAAACTCCGCCGTATTCCTCAAGGATCTTCTTGGCATTTAAAACCGCTTGCTCCTGGTATTCTAATCTTTTGAATTCTTGCGGCAAATACTTGATAAAAACATCTTCAGCTTGGCTCAATTCGTCTTTGAAATATTCGTATAGGAATTTAAGGTAAAGCTGATGAGGCGTAATATTCTGATTAAGCCAAGTCTTCTCTTCTATGGTCTGGATATATTTTTGACTGACATCAACGGAGTCTTTCCAGAGTTCTTCAAATTTTTGCTTAGCAAATTCATAATCGGCCCGGGTTTTTAATTCTACGTTGAATTCAAGGTTATCAACCAAGCCCGCTTGGGTAAAATTACTAGAGCCGGTAATAACCCGACCCACATCACGGTCATCCTCTGCAAAAGTCATTATATACAGCTTGGCATGGATATTTTGCGAAGGGTATGCCCTTACTTCTAATTTCTTGCTCTTTATCCACTCTATAAACTTAACAACTCCTTCTTCTACTTGACGAACATCCTCGGAACCCTCTAACTCCTTTTCAACCAAGCTCTGAAATTCTTGCTTTGTTTCTGCATGAGAAAATTGGAACTCCTGTTGTTTTCCTGCCTGTGCCGTTGGCACGGCAGACAGGTCGGTTACCGCTTTATTAAGCAAATCGTATGTTTGACGGCTTGTGCTTATGCCGATAAGGATGCGGATTTTATCGGTTGCCTCCAAGGATTTGTATATCGCATAAAATCCACTCGTATAAAAGAATCCTACCAGGCAATCAAAAAATTTCGTATCCTTTATCAAAACCTCAAATCTATCCTTGAGATTTTGATTTTTTTCATTTGTGACAAATGTCAAATCAGTATTCATTTTATTTATTTGCCATTGTTTTAATAAAATCCTCTAAATCTTTGGGATTAATCTACAACTTCTTGCTCTTAGTAGTGCGGAGCTACTTTTCCTGATATCCCTTAATCAATATAATTTAGCCTCTATTTTAGATTGTTCAACATGATTTCACACATACCACATTTTAAATTTTATCAACAATCAAATCTTCTCTACCTAAAAATGCAAACAGGCACACAAATGGTGGCGCATAAAATTCGAAGAATTCAAAAACGCTTGACTGTGACTGTTGGTTGGGTGGGATTTTTGCCTACTACCTATGCTACCAAGATAGATTTGACTTCTCAGCCGCCTTATTCTCCTCTACGCAATTTCCAGCATCTTTTCTTTGAGGCGTTTTAATAAATTTTTTTTCACTATTTTTTTTCCTGAATTGTCGGTTACGTAGAAGACATCGACACCGTGTTCGGACTCTGTGTTGATAATTGCAGTTGCAATACTCATTTCACAATTTCTAAAGACTGATGCTATTCTATACAAAAGTCCGATTTCATCAGGCAGCATAACTTCAACTATCGTGTAATCACCTGAACTCTCATTGTCTATCTCTACGGACACTTCTGTTTTAATTCCGACGGATTTTTTTTTGTAAGGCATTATTTTATTCAGTAGATTTTCAACATTTTCCGCTCCGCTTATTACTTTTTTCAAATCCTCCACGAATGAATTCCAGCGGGAAGAATCTATGTTATTCGAGTCCGACACTCTAAACGTATCTATAGCTACTCCGTCGCTTCGAGTGGAAATATCCGCGGAAAGAATATTGAAGTCTAGCGCTGAAAGCGTTCCTGCTATTTCTGCAAACAAACCTTGATGCGAATGGGTTATCACGACGAGCTCTATACAGTTGGAAACCGGATGCTGATTCCGCTCTACTACAACAGCGTTTTTTTTCAGTTCAGGAATGAGCTGAATATGCCTTGCGATCTGCTCAGGGGTATGAGCGAGCGCATATCTGCCGTCGACTGAATCGAAATGAGCCGATATGTATTCGGCACTTTTCGAATTTGAAAGCAGATCTTCAACCGTCGCTTTTCTTCTGATTATGGCTTCTTTGGCGAAGAGTTCAGGAGGAAGATAAGAGGAACATTGCCTCATGAGTCTCGACACTAAAGTATCGAGCAGTCTTGCTTTCCAATCGTTCCACAGAGTGTAAGATACCGCTTTGAGATCAGCTACTGTCAGAAGATACAGCATAATCAAATTTTCTACATCGCCGATTTTTTTTGCAAGGTCATGAATCAGATGCGGGTCGTCAATGTCGCGTCTGAATGCATTGTAAGAGAGAAGTAAATGATTTCGAACAAGAAAAGATACTCTTTCGATTTCGGTTTTCGTGAATCCAAATTTTTTGGTGAATTCGACAGCAGATTTAGTGCCTTCCTCTTCATGATTTTTTCCGGTGCCCTTTCCTATATCGTGAAAGAGCGCGGCTAAAATCAAAAGGTCATGCCTCTGAAGATAACTTAGATTTATTTCGTTGTTTTGAGTCTGAAAAAGAGCTTCGAGATTCTCTATGACTCTTAATGTGTGTTCATCAGGAGTGTATTTGTGAGCTGAGTCGGCTCTGACTAGACCTTCGATTCTTCGCCATTCAGGCAATAACAGTTCGAGTTCGCCTGTTTCGTCTAGGAGTCTTAAAAAACCTGAAATAGGTCTAAGAGGAACATCTCTGAGCCTCGACTTGAATTCTTCAACTAAATGTTTACGATTATCACTCTTTTTTTTCTTCCCGTATGCATTTCTTTTCATCGCCAGCATGACTGACTGGAAAAAAGAGTCTTCATTTTCCCAGCCAAGCCATGAAATTAACTGCCTACGGTCCGACAATAACATTCTATCTTCGCGCCGCTTTACAGCAAGATGAATTGCTGTTCTGGCTCCGAGTAGAATATTGTTGTTTTCTCTGGATTCCGAATCCGATTTCATTTCATGCTTTTCTGATATTTTGAGAAGCCAATGCTTTAATTGAAGATCGCGAAGTCCGCCTCTGCCGTCTCGAATGTTCGGTTCCTGACATCCTGCACCAAGGGCTTTCAAAAGTCTTATTCGGCGTTCATACTCCTGTTCCCTATGAAACCACGGCCGCGCCTTTTCAATCCATTCTTTCGGACCGAGGAGCAGAGGAAGTTCGAAACCGTAGAGGTGTCTTGCATCGATCAGAGTCGTTGCAAATTTCAAATCTCTTTTTACGCTTGTGATTAGCTCGCCGCCTTTTCTGACAAGTATACTCGGCTTGATTCCTAAATCCCAAAGCGCCGCAATTGTATTTGATATCTCGATTCGTTCTGTTGTTAGAAAAAGTAAATCTGCATCCGAAAAAGGAGCGAGCTCTTTACGGCCGAATCCGCCGACTGCGTATATGCTGATCTCGTTCGGATCCATTTTGTTAAAGATTGGAAGTATTAATTCTTCGACTTTTGAGGTAAGCAGTTGCGCTGTCGTAATGCCCCATTTACCTAACACTTCAGCCGATGCCGGCGGTGCGATAGTTGCTAGAAAATTTTTATAGCTGTCTTGATTCATCGAGTTTGAATTTTAGAAGGAGTAGTAATCGGCAAAATAGAGGACTTAGCTTTTTTCGCAGAGATTACGGTATCACTTTGAGCAATGAAGATGCAGTGGGAATCTTTTTCAGACATCAGCCATAATTCGATTTCAGGAGGTGAAGCTCCGAGACGATAGATTAAGTCTGTGCGCGGAGGAGCGACTGGAGCCGGAAGAAATCCTTTTTCCGTGAGCTGTTGAATCCATTCCGAACCATTCGCCAATACAAATGTTGTATCAGCCAGCGCTTTTTTACAGGCATTATGAAGCGACAATAGGTCGGATTCAGCCTTGCTGTATTCTTCAGGAGTGAGACCTTCTAGATCGAGTCTCGGAGCGACGCCAAGTTTTATTTCGATTTTTGGCGGAGCTGTCGGCTGTTCTACAACTTTAGGCCCGAAAAATATGTAAGTCGCAAAGGTTAATGCGATTATGAAAAACACAGCAACGACGATTATTATGTTTCGCTTTTTAGTGCCGGTAGACTTATCTTTATTTATGCTCGAACAGTCGATGCAAATCTCCTGAACCTCGTTATCCTTACATTTATCGCAGAGAGATCGCTTGCATTGAGAGCATACAAAGGTCGATGGGATTGAATCGTGATTGTCGCAGAAAATTATCTCTTCGATTACATTTGATTTTTTTGTTTCTTTTGATTCAACTGTTGGAATTTCGCTTGCATCCTCGACATTAATGTTTGAAGGAGCTGATAAAAATATTTTAGCTAATTCAGGAATTTCTCTGATTGGCTTCCATGAGTTTTCTTCTTCACTCCATACAAAATCCGTTGGCAGGAGCGACCCTCCTTTATACCACTCTTCAAGAGTTTCATAATTCGAGGGGCCGTATGTCGTGCCGTTGATAGATACGTAATAAGTTTTCATTTATACAATTAGCAGTCTCCAGGGAAGCAGTCGATGGCGGGCACAATTCCTGTTCCGCAAGTGTCAAAACAATCGCAAGCATCGCACGGACTTCCAGAATTTGTGGCGACGAGAGAGCATACGCTCGCGGAGCAATCAGCCTGACAGTTTGTATTTGCATTGGAGGGAGAATAATATCCGAGATCGGCTCGCTCATAGCACGTTAGAATTGGCTTTTTGTATTGCTTACGCATAAGTCTCTTCCTTCTGCAATTTATTTCCAAATAATGCCATTGTTATGTAGCACCTTTCGAGAGGAGGTTCGTAAAAACTTCCAGTCGACGTATAATTCTGACCTATACAAATGTAGCATTGAGGCAATAAATTGCAATCTTTACATGTTTTAAAAAGCAAAAAGTTCAGATTATGAGTTCGACCCGGTTGACTAGACGCTTCCGCCCAAATGCGGCGAATACCCTCTTCTTTTACGTTTCCGAGCGGTTTTCTCAAGAGCTCGCAGGAAAGAATATCTCCGCTTGCTGTGATTGAGATGACATTCATTCCTTGAGCGCAAACTTTGATTCCGTCTCTGCCGTTTTGGTTTGAAGGAAGAGACGACATCGGCCAGGCTTCTTCGACTTCTCTGATCTGGACAGGAGTTATGAAGGAATCATCGAGTTCTTTGCCGCAGTCAGTGGGCATTAGAAAAAAATCTCGTTGTATTGTTGCATCAAGTTTATTCGCAAGAAACCGCATCTCTTCTGACTCGGCGGCATTGGCTCTCATTATCAGATAAGATATGTGAACAGGAATTCCTTCTTCACGTATTGATTTAATTCCTTCTATTGAACGGGCAAAAGAACCTTTACTTCCTGTTATTGAATCGTGAGTTTCTGAATTTGAACCGTATAGAGAAACATCGACAGAACCAATTCCGACATCTTTCAATTTCGATTTAAATTCTGAGAGCTTCATGCCGTTTGTCTTTAACGTTGTTACCATACCGAGTTCTCTGGCACGCACCGCAAGTTCGAAGAAGCCCTCGTGTTCTAGAGCTTCACCTCCTGAAAAACATATCGAGAAGGTTTGAATGGAACGAAGGTCTTCGAGAACATTCAGCCAGTCCGAAGTGGAGAGCTCGTTGCTGAGGTTTAGACGGTTTGCCTCGCGAATACAGTGAAAGCAGTTCAATGTGCATCGATTGGTCAATTCAAGTATTGCAGCTGAAGGTGTAGGACATTTTTTAAATTTTCGGTTTAGTTCTCTGGCATTAACCCGTTCCATGAAAAGATTATAGCAGTCATAAGGGGGTCAGGCTTGAACTTTTTTACTTTTTTTTGTAATCACGGATAGGAATATTTCCAATTAGAGTTACAAATAATGCAAATTTTAAAATTAAAAAGTAAAAAAGTTCAAGCCTGACCCTCTAACCTATCAGCTTTCGCTCTATTAGAGCGGCAGAAAGCGTTGCATCGTCGGAATAGGCAACTTCACCGCCTATAGGAATCCCATGAGCGAGTCTGGTCTTTTTGATATTGAAACCGGAAAGCAATTCGGAAATATAATATGCAGTCGCATTGCCTTCGGTATCAGGATCGGTTGCAAGTATTATTTCGGCGACAGGAGGATCGGATTTTTTTATTCGATCGATGAGCGAATCTATTTTTAATTCGTCGTGCCCTATTCCATCAATCGGCGATAACGCTCCGCCAAGAACGTGATAGAGCCCTTTGAATTGTTTTGTCCGCTCAAAGTTCCAGACATCGACAGACGTTTCTACGGCGCAAATTAACGAGCGGTCTCTGGAGACGTCGGAACATATTTCGCAAACTTCTGCATCTGTGAATTGATAGCAAACGGAGCATGGCCGAATCTGCGCTCTGGCTTCGATCAACGTCTTTCCGATCTCTTCGCTGACAGACTGAGGTTTAGAGAGGAGCCACAGCGCTATTCTGGCGGCTGTTTTAGGGCCTATTGTTGGAAACTGAGAAACCGCTTTTACAAGCGATTCGAATGCTTGAGGACGAATTGACATGAATTGATTGTAATTGCTAGGTTGAGAGTCGGCAATTATTTTTGTGACGAAGTTTCATGAAAAAATGTTTAAGTTTGTTAAAGATCGTCCGACATTGTATAAGGATTGAAAAATGGATAGAGGTCTTTACACAGGAGCGCTCTCAATGGTGGCGCGGACAGTCGATTCGGATGTAATTGCGAATAATCTGGCAAATATTAATACTGTGGGCTTCAAGCGAGATACCACTGTTTACCGAGATTTCCCTGCTATGATGCTTCATAGACTTCATGATGAAACCCTTTGGACTCCAATGCGCGAATTCGATCCGGTTCCTCCGATTGGCAGAGTTGGGACCGGAGTTCAAGTCGACGACATTGTTACCGACCATGACATCTCCCCATCATTTCAAAATACGGGAAATCCATTTGATATGGCTTTGGAAGGCGTTCCAGGCGTAAAAAGTTCTTACGCATTTTTTGAGGTTATGACGACTCAGGGACTCATGTACACAAAAGCTGGAAACTTTCAGGTCAATTCTGACGGATATCTTGTGACCAGTACCGGAGCATTTGTGCTCGGAGAAAACGGTCCGATAAAAGTCGATCCGATGAATGTAAAATTCGAACCTGATGGAACGATAATTTCCAACACTCAATACAACGGTGAAGGCGTGAATATGTGGCAGGACCGCCGGGCTGTCGACAAGATGCGAATAGTTACATTCGACAATGCTGATGGACTTGAGAAGAACGGTTACACATTTTTTAAGTCGACTGCGGAATCAGGTCCGCCTAGAACTGTTCTCTTCGGAGTTTCATTGAGAACCGGCATGCTCGAGTCATCAAACGTGAACCCTGTGACCGAGATGGTCAACCTTATTAAATCACACAGAGCTTATGAAGCTGCGGCAAAAGTAGTTTCAACGCACGATACTTTACTGGGGCAAGCAGTCAATGATGTCGGCCGCGTCGGCTGATAATAATCGTTAACCAATAATTTATTCGTAGGGGCGAACCTATGTGTTCGCCCTTGATAGGGCAGACACATAGGTCTGCCCCTACCGCAATCATTTCTAAAATTCTATACAAAAATCTATCAAGCCAAACAAATCTGTGCCGATAAAGAGAATACGGGCTGGACTCTGCATGGAGAAGCCCGCGCAGCGATGATCGACCGATTCGCCGCATCTTTCTCTGTGAGGAGTTAATAAATGACTCGTGCACTTTATACTTCTGCAACCGGCCTTAGCGCTATGCAGTTCTACACTGACGTGATAGCAAACAATCTAGCAAATGTGAATACTACGGGCTTCAAACGCTCAAGAACTCATTTCGAGGATCTCCTGTATCAGACATTACATCTTGCAGGCACGCCTTCTTCCGTCAGCACTCAGGTGCCGTCTGGAGTTCAGGTTGGACATGGAACAAATGTAGTTTCTACCGAAAAAATATTTACTCAAGGCTCGTTTCGTCTGACTGAAAATCAGTTCAATGTTGCAATTGAAGGCGGCGGTTTTTTTCAGATTCAGCTTCCTGACGGTTCAATGGCATATAGCCGCGACGGTTCGTTCGAACGCGACTCGAACGGTCAGATTGTGACTCATTCAGGTTTCATTCTTCAGCCGCCAGTGACGATTGCTCCTGACGCTGTCAATGTTGAGATCAATGCTGAAGGCGTAGTGACTCAGCAGATGCCTGACGGCACTCTACAGCAAGCAGGTCAGATTCAATTGACTAATTTTATTAATCCGGCAGGACTTCAATCATTGGGCTCAAATACATTCCGCGAAACAGCGGCATCAGGCCCGGCGATAACCGGAAATCCTGGACAGAATGGAACAGGATATCTCAGACAAGGTTATGTCGAAATTTCGAACGTTAATGTTGCCGAGGAACTTATTGATTTGATTGTTGCGCAACGTGCGTATGAAGTGAACTCAAAATCGATTCAGACTCAGGATTCAATATTAGCTACAGCATCGAATCTGAAGCGATAAGGTGACTAATTTGACTAACGCTGGAAGCGGACGGCAAGAAAGAGCGAGGTTTGATTAATGGCTCTATTCGCAAGAGTCATGGCTCTTTTCCTTGCCTTTGCCGCTCCGGCGCACTCTTTGGTTATTGAACTTCATGATGCTGAAATTTCCGATTGCGTAGTTCAGATGGGAAAAATCGCAAACTTTGGTGAAGTATCCCATACTGCTGCGGACAAGCTGGCGGATATTGTAGTTGCGTATGCACCTCCGGCCGGGACGACGAAAAATATTCCGGTGGAGACGATTCGACTTGCGGCAATGCGGCTCGGATATCTTCCAAATGAGATTAATATTTCAGGAAACGGATCAGTAGTTACGCGCAGATCTCAGACAATCGAAGCGGAAAAAATTTCTGATGAGATTCAGTCAAGACTGAAACCTCTTGTGCCGGCCGATGCGACGATTCAAGTTCAGAGAATATCTCAGACAAAGCCAATGCCTGAAGGGAAAGTTGAATTCGAGATCAGCTTTCCTCAAAAACTCGAAAGGACGATTATCGTTCCCGTCACAGTGAGAGTCGGCAACGAGTCTTTACGGATTAATGCAGTCGTGAAGGTTTCACGTTTTGGAAAAGTTTTTCAGGCTTCAAGAAGAATTGAACGGGGCGAGGTTATCGCCGAATCAGATATTCAGGAAAAAAATATTGACCTTTATGAAATGCCTCACGGCGCAGTTATGGTGCAAAGCGAGATAATCGGAAGCGCGGCGGCAAGAACTATTGTTCCCTCTACAGTCATCATTAACTCTTCCATTGAACGCAACATGGTTGTTCGTCGCGGCGATGAGGTAAAAATCAAAGTGATGATTCCCGGAGTTGAAGTTGTAGTCAAAGGAACATCTTGTGAATCAGGAGCTTTAGGCGAGGTTGTAAAGGTTAAGAACCAAACATCTGGAAGAATTATTTCGGGCCGAGTAATCAGCGCCGGGGAGGTAATGATCGTTGAATAATACGAAGAAAGATTTATTGGATGCAGTTCAGAATGAAGATATAGGAATTCCAATTCCATCTACAACTTCGGAAGGGATTATTGAGTTCGAGGCTTATCTAAAAAAATCAAAAGCTAATATATCGGTTGAGAGCGCACCTGCTTTTGAGAAGGCTCAAATTGTCGATTTCAAAGAAATGAAGAGAATAGCGGAGAGCGCTCCTTCTGTTGAGCAGAATGAAAATCAAACTTTTGCCGGCGGATTAGTTTCTTTGAGAACAAAAACTCGCAGAGCAAGACGCAGAAACAGGTTGAGCTATGCATCAAGAGTTATTATGGGACTTTCGCTGGCATTATTTATTTGTAATCCTGTTCTTTCGATTTCGCTCTGGTCGCCTTCTTCTCAAAGTTATTTTATTCCGACAAGGAAGGCATTTAAAAACGGCGATATCATAAAAATATTAATTCAGGAGAACTCTTCTGCAGATCAGCAGTGGACAGCTCAACGCGACAAACAATGGCAGGTCGCCGGCACTACGGCGCCAACGGGAGACGGAGCAGGAAACAAAAATCTTTTCGGAAGATTTTTTCCGTTTATGGGTTTGGATTATCAATCTCAGTTTCAGACAGACAATCAGTCTGACCGCAGCACCAATCTTTCCGCCTCTGTTGCCGCAGAGGTTGTTAACGTAATGCCTAACGGAAACATTCAGATCATAGCTAGAAAAGTCATCAGGGTTAATTCTGAGGAACAGCTGATTGAACTTATGGGAAATATTCGGCCTGAAGATGTAAGTGAAAACAATATTGTTTTGTCGAGTGCAATTGCCGATGCCACAATAAAAGTTAACGGCACTTTGCGATATATGAATGATCAGAAGCCGAGTCCGCTGGAAAGAATTTTCTCCTTCGTGTCCGGACTTTTCTTATGAATAAATTCAACTCGATTCGAAAAGTCATTGCTGTTTTAGTTATGCTTTGCATAGCGCTTGAAGTTGGAGCCGCTCCGAGTGTAAGAATAAAAGATATCGCGAGGCTTAGAGGAGTTCGAGATAACCAACTAGTCGGATATGGACTCGTAGTAGGGCTTCAGGGCACTGGAGATTCGAACCGCTCGATGTTTACAATACTTTCCGTTTTATCAATGCTGAAGAAACTTGGAATTAATCTCGATCTCTCAACATTGGACAGACTGGGAATACAAACTAATCAGCGCAACATTAACCAAAAAAATGTGGCGGCTGTGATAGTCACTGCTACATTGCCGCCATTTGCAACCAGCGGTCAGAAGTTGGATGTAACAATTTCAACGATTGGAGATGCTGAAAGTCTTGAAGGCGGAGTTTTATTGCAGACTCCTATTCTTGGCGCTGACAACAATGTTTACGCAGTCGCTCAAGGTGTTCTTTCACTTGGCGGAGGAAGCTCAGTGGCAGGAATTGCCGCAGGAAACGCAAACCGCTCGATGCATAAGACCACGGCAAGGCTCGTGAACGGCGCGCTTATTGAGAATGATGTTAGA
>Ga0210051_1005772_pt1 | contig 11768 bp, 12 predicted proteins | sample CryGey092014_all_FD_185464 | JGI IMG/M metagenome (GOLD analysis project Ga0210051, IMG submission 185464) | Groundwater microbial communities from aquifer - Crystal Geyser CG23_combo_of_CG06-09_8/20/14_all (SPAdes) (version 2) | ecosystem: Environmental > Aquatic > Deep subsurface > Groundwater...
TGAAAATTAACCACAGATTAACACAGATTTTCACAGAATTTGGACTTTCCATTTAGCCACGAATGGACACGAATGAAAATTAACCACAGATTAACACAGATTTTCACAGAATTTGGACTTTCCATTTAGCCACGAATGGACACGAATGAAAATTAACCACAGATTAACACAGATTTTCACAGAATTTGGACTTTCCATTTTTCGCGATAATTTGTGATTATTAGTGGCTAACAAATTTTAGGGAGGGGTGAAATGTTTAAGAAGATTACTTTTCTCTTGTCACTTATTTTTTTGTTGCCCTTGAGCTCCTCGGCCTGGGAGATAAAGGACTTTAACGCCGAGATTTTAATGAAGAAAGATGGCTCTTATTATGTTACTGAGAAGATAACTGCTGATTTTGGTTACGAGCTAAAACATGGCATCTACCGGGACATACCGGTAAAATATAAGAGAGGTCCGGGGAATTACAACCTAATTTTAAATGTCCTCCAAGTAGAAGATTTTGAGGGAAGAGCATATTCATATAAAGTTAAAAGAAAGGGCAAGTATTTGAGCATAAAGATTGGTGACCCTGATAAGAGAGTTAGCGGGGTTAATAATTATAAGATTACTTATCTGGTAAAAAGAGGAATAAATTATTTTAAGGATTATGATGAACTATACTGGAATGTAACCGGAGACGAATGGGCAGTTCCCATTCACAAAGCAAGTGCGGTAATTTATTTGCCCAAGGGTGTTAAATATGAAGAGGTTAAGCTTGCTTGCTATACTGGAATGTATGGTTCTCAGATATCATCTTGTCAGATTACTCCTCATCATTATGAGGTTGAGGTTAAGACTGGCTATCTCCAGCCAACAAATGGACTGACTGTTTTAGTGGGAATCCCTCAGGGAGTCTTAGCTAAGCCTTCTCTGTCTCAAATAATAAGCTGGTTTTTATTAGATAACTGGTTTACATTCATTCCTTTTTTTGCCTTAGTCTTTATGGGAGTTACCTGGTTTAGGGGAGGAAAAGACCCTGCTCGGGGCTCAATTATGCCCCGATATACATCACCCGAGGATTTAACTCCTGCTGAAGTAGGAACTTTATATGATGAACGGGCAGACCTGGATGACATTACCTCTACTTTAATTAACTTGGCGGTTAAAGGTTACCTGAAGATAAAAGAGACTGAGAGTGAAAAGTTTTTATTCTTCTCTAAGAAAGATTATCTCTTTACCCGAGAGAAAGACTATAAAGAGGACAAAAGTTTAAAAGAGCACGAAAGACTTCTGTTAGAAGGAATCTTTGGCTCTACACTTGAATTTAATACTTTATCTGGTTTAAAAAATAAGTTCTATACTTATCTTCCTAAAATCAAGGAAGAGATATACCGAGAGCTAACCAAGAAGAAGAAATATTTTGCCGCTAATCCTGACAAGGTAAGGCTCAGGTATCTTACTGCGGGAATAGTTATCGGGGGTATAGGAATATTTACTATACCACTGGTTAATCTCTTATCCGGTATCTCCATAATCTTAGCCGGCTTAATTGTTCTTGGTTTTTCCTACTTGATGCCCCGAAAGACCAAGAAAGGGGTAAAGGTATTAGCCGACATTTTGGGCTTAAGAGAATTTATCTTAAGAGCAGAAAAGGACCGACTGGAAAAGATGAAACTTTACAATTCAGGAATCTTTGAGAAGATACTTCCCTACGCCATGGTCTTTGGCTCTGCTGATGCCTGGGCTGATACTTTTAAAGATATTTATAAAGAACCTCCCTCCTGGTATGAATCCCCTTATTATAGAACAGGTTTTGGCACTTCTTTATTTGTTCATGATTTAGGTGCGGGACTGCGAACTATGGGCTCAACCTTTACCTCCCTCCCCAAGAGTGCTGGTGGTGGTGGAAGTGGGTTTTCTGGCGGAGGATTCTCTGGCGGAGGATTCTCTGGCGGCGGATTTGGCGGTGGAGGGGGTGGGGCCTGGTAGTCATTCAAACACCAAAATTCGCAAATTGTAAAGAATAAATTGAAGATTATAGGAGTGACAAAGCATCAGAGGACAGACGACAGATGTCAGAGGACAGAACAATCGGTAGGAATGCCTGTAGGAGTGCTGGTAGGAGTGCCTTTAGGCACGATTTAGCATCATGAATTGTATCGGGCATAAATGCCCTCCTACCGGCACGATTATATCAGGGCCAGAAGACAGATGATGACTTCCAAAGCGAGAAGTTCTGGTGCACGGAGGTGTAGATTGTGAAAGAAAAGGGAAATTGTTTAGTAGCTGAGGCTGGAGGACCCTGGGCGGTCATAAATGCCAGTCTTTATGGTGTAATTAAGGAAGCCCAAAAACACAGAGAAATTAGCAAGATTTTAGGCAGTCGTCACGGTATTGAAGGTATGCTAAACGATGAAATTGTTGACCTGGGCTGGGAAGATGAAAAGACTATAGAGGGGTTGAAAAAGACCCCCGGGGCTGCCCTTGGAGGGACGCGCACCCGCCTGAGGTCTTCCAAGCTAGTTGCTCATTCTGACCTCCAGAAAGCCTTTGATGTTCTTAAGAAGTATGATGTTAAGTACCTCTTTTATCTTGGTGGTAATGATTCTATGGATACTGCTTATAAATTAAGCCATGCCGCTAAGGAGACTGATTATGACCTGCAAGTTATTGGTGTTCCCAAGACTGGTGACAATGACCTTCTGGAGACAGACCACTCTTTAGGTTATGGCAGTGCGGCAAAATATGTTGCCGCCTCGGTAAGAGAGGCAGGGTTACATACTGAGAGTATGTACACAGCCGAGCCGGTTACCATTTTAGTTACGGTAGGAAGAAATACCGGGTGGCTGCCGGCAGCATCTGCTTTAGCCCGCGAGGGAAAAAAGACAGCACCTCATCTTATCTACCTCCCTGAGGTTCCCTTGATTAGGGAAAAATTCCTTGCCGATGTAGAAAAGACTTGCCGGGAGGTAGGAGGAGCCTTTATTGTAACTGGGGAGGGACTAGTAGATGAAGAAGGGAGATACCTGGCGGCAGAAGATGATGAGGTATCAAAAGATGGATTTGGTCACCCCGAATTAGGGGGGGTGGGTGAATATCTGGAGGAGTTAATTCAGAAAAACCTAAAGAAGAATGCCCGGACAGTTAAGCTGGACATCTGCCAGCAGAGTGCTATGCATTTTGCCTCTCAGACCGACCTGGATGAGGCAATTATGTTGGGAAGGCAGGCGGTTGAGTTTGCTCTGCAGGGTAAGAATGGTATAATGGTAACTTTGCAGAGGGAGGAAAAAGAGCCTTATCACTGCCATGTAGGCTCAATTGCCTTAGAAAAAGTTGCTAATAAGGAAAGGAAGTTTCCTCCTCAATGGATTAATAAGGAAGGAAATTATGTTACTTCCAATTTTCTTAGCTATGTCCGTCCTCTCATCTTAGGAGAAGTCCATGTAAATATTGAGGAAGGATTGCCTGTCTATGCCCGCCTAAAAATGATAAAAGCCGAGCCTGAATAGAAAAATGGGGTCAGGGGTTAACTTTTGACAATTAAGTTATTTTTTTATCCTTCTTGATTGCATAATATCTTTCTACTTTTGCTAATTATTAACCTCTGTCAAAAGTTAACCCCTGACCCCATTATTTGACAAATAGTTGTTATTATGTATAATGGAGTAACCAAGGCAGGCGTCTTTACAGTTTAAAAAAGGAGGGAGGAAAAATGGGAAGATTGGATGACAAAGTAGCAATTATTACTGGTTCAGGAAGAGGGATTGGCCAAGCAATAGCTTTACTCTTTGCCCAGGAGGGAGCAAAAGTGGTGGTTAACGACATAGATGAAGAGGTAGCTCTAAAGGTAAAGGAGGAAATAGAAAAGCAGGGAGGGAAAGCTGCGGTATGTGTAGCCAGTGTAGTTAGTCCTAAGGAGGCTGAGAAGATTGTTAAGACCGCTATTGATAGTTTTGGTAAGCTGGATATCCTGGTGAACAATGCTGGAACTACCCGGGATGCAGTCATTCATAAGATGAGTGATGAGCAGTGGGATTTAATCCTTGACCTTTGCTTGCGGGGACCTTTCAATATGATTAGAGCCGCCGCTCCCTATATGCGAGAGCCAGCCAAAAAGGAGAAAGAGAAGCAAATAGTCTATCATCGCAAGATTGTCAATCTCTCCTCAATAGCGGGTGTTTCTGGTAATGCTGGGCAAGCTAACTATTCTTCAGCTAAGAGCGGGGTTATCGGATTGACTAAGACTATCGCTCGGGAGTGGGGACGCTTTAATATTAACTGCAACTGTATTGCCCCGGGATATGTGGATACAAGATTAACCCAGCCCAAAAAGGAAGGTTCTCCCTTTGGTCTTCCTGAGGGCACTGCCGAGATGGCCAAGATGATGATTCCCTTAGAGAGGATTGGGCAGCCGGAAGATATAGCCAAGGCTTGCCTCTTTCTCTGCTCTAATGATTCTGATTGGATTACTGGTCAGGTGCTCAATGTCAACGGAGGGGTAATCTAAGAAGAGTGTCAAGGTGTCAGGAAGTAGAGAAGCCAGGAAGTCAAGGTTTTGTGGGAGGCATCTCCTTTGGAGTGCACAAAGCTGTTGTTGCATGCATTGACATGGTCAATGCACTCCAAAGGTCAGAGAGTCATTCCTGCGAAAGCAGGAACAAGAAGTCAAGGATCGGAGTGTCAAACGAAAGTTTGACTGTAGGGAAAAATCTGATACTTTGACACTTTTTTCAGACACCTACCACCTAAAAACTATGGACTGTGGACTATGGACCGTGGACTATGGACTAAATGATGAGTGAAATTCCTCTTTTATTTAAAGTATACCCTGACCTGAGGGATAAAATTCCCTGGATGAGGCTTACTAATCTCCCGACAAAAGTAGAGAAACTTAACTTGCTGGGAGAATATCTGGGAATAAATAATTTATGGATAAAGAGAGACGACCAGAGCGCCTTATTATATGGGGGGAATAAACCAAGAAAACTTGAGTTTGTTCTTGCTGAGGCAAGGGAGAGAGAAGCAGATGAGATAGTTACTATGGGAGGGATAGGCTCTAACCATTGCCTAGCTACTACTATCTATGCTCAGGATAAAGGGATTAAGCCTGTCCTCTTTCTCTTTCCTCAGCCTCTTACCGAGCATGTAAAGAAAAACTTATCTTTATTCCATTACTTTGGGGCCAGGCTAAACCTTGTCCCTTCTGCCCTTTCTGCTTATTGGTCTTGTCTTACTTATTGTTTGAAAAGAAAGAAGGCTTATCTTTTACCTCCCGGTGGTTCTTCAATCTTAGGTAGCTTGGGATATGTTAATGCGGCTTTTGAATTAAGAGAGCAAATTAAGAAGAAAGAGATGCCCCCTCCCAAATATATCTTTGTTACCTGTGGGACCTGTGGAACCTTAGCTGGACTGGAAGTGGGAGCAAGACTTTCTGGACTAAAGACTAAATTAGTAGGAGTTAGAGTGGTAGATAAAGTTATTGTCAATCGGATTACCTTAAAGGTTCTTACCAATAAGATAATGAAGTATTTAGGAAAAAGATGCAAGGATATTCCCGGGGTTTACCCCGTTAGAAAGTCCCGTCCCGGGGGCTCGTCCGAGCAGTCTTCCGGGGTAAACTTTAATCTAGGAGATTTTACCCTTCTTCATAATTACTTTGGAGGAGAATATGGGAGAGTAACTAGTGAAGGGGAGAGAATACTTAAACTAATAAAGGAAAAGGAAGGTATTCAATTAGATACCACCTATACAGCTAAAACCTTTGCCGGCTTGGTTGATTTTATGAAAATTAATCGGAAAGGGACAGTCCTTTTCTGGAATACCTTTAATTCAGTTGATTTGAGTAAAGCAATAAATAGTGTTAACTATAAGGAGTTGCCTGATAAGTTCCACAAGTTTTTTACCAGGTGATTACAATGATTGTTGTTAATCACTGCAATCATATTTTAAAATCATCGTAATCATCTTTTCAAAGGATGATAATTTGGACCTAAAAGACTTTTTTGACCTTGATTCCTGTGACTTATGCGGAGAATGCCTTAGGAGGTGCCCGGTTTTAGGGCTTTCCCTGAAGGAGGCAAAACTTGAGATTAAGAGATTGGTTGAAGGGAGAAAAACAAAAGTTACCTTAAGAGAATGCACTGGCTGTTTTTCCTGTAACCTCTACTGCCCAAAAGGTCTTACCCCTTATTATTTAATCTTGTTTCGCTGGTATGAAAGATATAAGGAGAAGGGCTTGCCCGGTTTGATAAGGCTTGCTCTTCCTTATCAACCTCCTCCTAATATCTGGCTCTCTCTTCATAAAATGCTCCCTGAAGATGAAAAGATGTTACTTAAGTCCTGGGCTTCTCCGACAATTTCAAACTTAAGGTCGGCTGAGGTATTATTTCTTGGTTGTAACCAACTTCTAAACCCTTATATTGCTAATACTTCCCTCTTTAATGACCTAACCCCTTTAGGCTCAAGAGCTCTCTGCTGTGGTGAGCCCTATTTTAGGTTAGGACTCTTTGACCAGGTAAGCCAGATTGCCCGCCGTCTGGAGAGGTATTTTAAGACCTTAAAGATAAAAAGGATGGTCTTCTTCTGCCCGGCTGGCTACAATATGTTTAAGAATATATTACCGGAAAAGTTTGGGGTTAGGTTTGACTTTGAGATAAAATCTTTATTAGAATGGCTCTGGGAGAGAATAGAAGGGGGAAAGATAAAGATAAAAAAAGAGCTAAGTAAGACAGTAACTATACAAGATTCCTGTCATGGGAAATCTCTGGGTCCTGATTTTCTCAAGTTGAGTCGGAAGATATTAAATGAAATTGGTATGGAAGTAATTGAGATGGAGCATAAAGAAGAGGATGCTTTGTGTTGTGGGCTGGGCGGAGTAGTGAGCAGGTTCAGCATACTTGACATGGTAAAGACATCTTTAAGAAGGTTAAAGGAAGCTGAGAAGACAAAAGCTCAAGTCTTTGCTCCTTACTGTAATGGCTGTCTAATTACCTTCTCTTTAAGTAGTATGTTACATTCTCCGAAGATTCCTCTATTCCATTTAATTGAACTGCTTCAATTAGCTACTGGTGAGGAGCCTAAACATCGCCATTCTTTGCGGGCAAAACAGCTCTTATTAGCCTCATCCGGGTTGCTAATTCCGGCGGTTATGGCTGGGAAGAAAGGGGTTTACCTAAAGGATATTCCTTCGGAAATCCAAAATCCAAATACTACCAAATCCAAAATCCATCCTCCGTAGCAGTAGCCTGCTACTGCGGAGGACGGGCAAATCCAAAATCCCAGGGTTTGGGATTTAAAGAGGGAGAATCTACCTAAGATGGATTATAAAGAATGGTTTAAAGAGAGTGACTGCACAAGATGTGGGGAGTGTCTAAAGATGTGTCCTGAGATTCAACTGGAGGAAGAAAAATCTAAAAGAGAAATCTCAAATATAATTGAGGGTAGGATAGATAATATTGTTCTAAAGAAGTGCAGTAGTTGTTTTTCTTGTGATACTTATTGCCCTTATGACTGCCATCCTTACCGACTCTTCCTTTCACTTTTTAATAAGAGATATACTCAAGAAGGAGCTCCTTCAATATCTCGCCTTGTCTTTCCTGGTGAGAAAGGAAATATATGGAGCAGACTAACTCCTCTCTTACCCGAAGATGAAAGAAAGATGCTAAAAGCCTGGGCAAAATTCCAAGCCAGTGAAGAGTCAATGCTCACTGGTTGTTTTACAAATATTTTTCCCTACTTAGTCCATTCAAGACACCTAAACAAGATATCAGTCATTGGCAGTGAGCATCTCTGGTGCAGTGGAGGGCATATCTACCAGTTAGGAATGTTAGATGCAGTGGGACAGATAGGAAAAAGAGAGGAGGAGTTCTTGAACTCTCTGGGTATTAAGAGACTGATTACTTTTATGGATGCTGAGTATATAATGCTTACCCAGATATTGCCTAAACTTTATAATCTACACTTTAACTTTGAGGTCATTCCTCTTTTGGTCTGGCTAAAGGAGCAAATTCAATCCGGGAATATCCAGCTAAAAGAAGACCTAAATCTGACAGTAACAATTCATGATAATTGTTTTTCGAAAGCAGAAGGAGAAAAATTCTTTGACCTCTCCCGGCAAATTATAAAGGAAACAGGATGCAGGCTGGTAGAAATGGAACATTCTAAAGAAGATGCACTTTGTTGTGGATTTGGCTTAGGTGCCTCCTCTACAAAGAGCCGGGAAGTTCCCTTAAGAATTGTCCGAGGTGCCATCAGAAGAATAAGAGAAGCAGAGGCAACTGGGGCTTGCGCTCTCATAACTTACTGCAGTGGATGTCTTTTTATTCTTTCCTTAGCCAAAGAGATTATAAGAAGCAAACTTGAGATTTATCATATCTTTGAGCTTGTCCAGTTATCCTCAAAAGAGAAGCCACTCCACAGACATAAGAAAAGAGCCCGGCAAGTTATGAAAGTTATGGTCAGTGAATTGCTCGTTAGTCTTTTTCGGAAAAATATCAAGCTTGAGCCAATTTCTAAATCTCTGCCTTTAAATAGGGACAGCGACCTATTTTATTCACCCTAACCCTATCCCTTCAAGGGAGTGGAAAAAAGTAGAACTGTAAAGGAAGAAATAAAGGAGACTTTGTTTCTCTACTTCTTTCACTAATTTGATAAGGATGCCAATTGAAATTGGCGATTACAGGAAACGCATTGGAGATGTAAGAGGGTGAACCAAAACATAGCCGAGCTAAAATTCTGGCTTGGCTATTTCTACAAGAAGACTGTGAGACTTGACTCTTCCAGAAAAATATGCTATCATACTTTTAGAAGACAACATAAAATGCTAGTAGTTGTCACTAATTTCTGCCCCTGATTAAACCTGTTCCTGACAGGTTCAGGAATCAGGAGCTGTCAGAGCCTGCCCTGAATCTTGGCCTGGCGCCAGACCAGGCTTGATTCAGGGAACAGGTTTCAACAATGGAGGGGACAATTTGAAGAAAGAATTTTTTCAAGTTTCAAGAGCTGACCCCAATTTGAAGGGAGGTTAAGGATGTCTACTCGACAGACTTTTAAGGGGATAACTTTTAAGCCCGATATTATGGGAGGACAAGCATGTATCAGAGGCATGAGAATCCCGGTTTCTCTGATTGTAAATCTTGTGGCAAATGGAATGACAAGGGAAGAGATAATCAAAGAATATCCTGACCTTGAACTTGAGGATATAAAAGAAGCTCTCCAATATGCTTCATGGTTAACTAAAGAGGAGTTACATGCAGGAACAATTCGCACAAAAGGTCGGAGTGACTTTTCCAACCATAAATAACTGGGAGAGAGGGAACAGGACCCCTCACCCATTTTTATTTCAGCGACTTATGGAAATGGCTGAAGAAGCTGGCTTGAAGAATATTGAGGACATTCACCCCGTGAAATATCGCAGGCTATCTCACGGGGTAAAAAGGCCAAGAAAATAGGGAGAAATTCAAATCGATGAATGAGGAAAGTTTGAAACATCCTAGTCAAGATAACACAAAAGACTTGAGTGCGACTCTAATAAATAGACGCATTTTGCTTCCGTCTTACTTTGCTAAACCAGTGACAACCGAAGAAGTTATTTCTGAAAGTGGTTTATATTTATTACGTGTGCGAACTCAACAGAGAGAATTGGAAGAGATAACTGTTGAAAGAGAAATATTAGAACAAGCTTTGGCATCAGCTCAAAAAGAACCTACTAAGACTACACACCCCTCGGATTTCTTTATAATTATAGAATCATCTGCTAAGACTTTAACAATCGTTAAAGGGTATCAGGTTTCAGCTAATTTTATAAAGGAGAAGGGGAAATACTATGGGTAATCCTAAATTTTTAACAGATAAAGAAAAGAAGGCAATAAAAAGGTTTTCATCCGAAGCAAAAGAAAAACTTGGCAAGGAACTACTTTTAATAAAATTATTCGGCTCAAAGGTACGAGGAGACTTTGACAAAGACTCTGACATTGATATTTTGATTGTGGTAAAAAAAGACTATTTCATTAATAAAGAAAAAATTTTTGATATCTTATTTAGCATAGACCCTTACTATGAAGTTAAAATCTCTCCAGTTATATATTCTGAATATGAGTATAAAAAGAATAAAGAGTTAGAGTCCCCTTTTGTTGAAATAGTAAAAAGAGAAGGTATAAATTTATGAAAAAGGATTTATCTAAATATCGATTAGAAGATAGTAAGGAAAAGTTAGAATCATCAAAGTTATTGTTTGAAAATGGCAAATATAAGGATTCTATTTCCAGGTCTTACTATGCAATGTTTTCTGCTACCAGGGCAATATTGGCAACAAAAGGTTTGGATAGTTCAAAGCATTCTGGCGTTATTTCTTTGTTTAATCAACATTTCGTTAAGACAAAAATAGTCAGAAAAGAAATGGGCAGATTATTAAGTGAAGCCCAAGAAGGGCGTGAAAAAAGTGATTACCAGGATTTTGTTATTATCTCAAAAGAAGAGACACAGAAGCAACTGCAGTCAGCTAAGGAATTTATCCATGAGATTGAAAAGGCTTTAGAAAAGATATGGAATGAAAGTAATGAATAATTCACAAAATAACGATTGCGAGAGAAAGAGGGGCAAGAGGCTTATAAGCTGGAACCCATTGACTTAAGAGCACAATTATCAGCGCCAATTAAAGCCTGTTCCTGACAGGTTCAGGAATTGGCGATTACAAGTGCAGGGGTTTGATTTAGAAAACCCGTAATGACGGGCGTCATAAATGTCGCCCCTACACGGGGTGTGGAGCGGGAGATACGAAGGTTAATCTGTTATTCTCCTGCTAGATAAGAATGCCATCTAAAATAAATACTTGCTACTGGTGAGTAATTTACCCTTTCTTCTCGTGGCCAGAATTTGACTACTGACCTTTCAAACTCACCACTACCTGTCCAGAAAGAGACCTTTAAAATATTCTCTGGACAATCTTCAAGATAAGATTTCTTTACTTTCCAATAAAAAACATTCTTATCAACTCTTGTCTCAAGTTCTTTTGCTTGTTGTAATTCATTGGCGGTAACATAATTCCAGTTACGTGTATATACCACTCCCGCAGCTTTTAAGTTCCAGACAGGTGCACTCTGCCTGTAATAAAGGAAAGTGTGAGGAACTTCATACAAGTCATCAACTTCCTTCCATAGATGAAGACAATAAAATCCTCCGGTGGCAGTGGGCTTCTCTAAGGTGATGTTTCCTTCAAATACAAGCTTAAAATAAAGATATTCATCATCACTGCCAAAATAAATCTTCCTGATATCTAAATCTTCGTCTGTAAACTTTTCCTTTTCATCTTCAGCAACTAAGACCAGAGAATTCTCATCAATTTTCCAGACATCTTTTGTTTCCTCAGGGCTTTCAATTTGGAGAAGTGGAGATGTCTCAGTTGCAATATTTCCATTTGTATCTGAGGCTGATATATAAAATAACACTTTAGTTCCTTTTTTCTGAGCAGGAATTATTGCCCTCCATATCTTCTTATCTTGCTCATCTTGCTCCAGATCAATTTCTTCCCATGCTTTACCATCATCTATGGAATACCTAAGAACTGCACATAATACTGTGTCATCTGTTCTCTTCTCATCACTGTAAATAGTTGCAGTAACTTTTACATCTTCACCCTCTCCTGGGTTTTCTGGTAATATAGCAACTTTTCCTATCATTGGGGGTACTCCTGGGAAAGGTGCTTTTGTCCTTCCGTAGGAAAAATCTGAAAGGCAAAAAAATACCAACAAAAAAATTAACAGATTCTTTTTACTCATTTTTCCCCTCCT
>Ga0210051_1005778_pt1 | contig 11762 bp, 8 predicted proteins | sample CryGey092014_all_FD_185464 | JGI IMG/M metagenome (GOLD analysis project Ga0210051, IMG submission 185464) | Groundwater microbial communities from aquifer - Crystal Geyser CG23_combo_of_CG06-09_8/20/14_all (SPAdes) (version 2) | ecosystem: Environmental > Aquatic > Deep subsurface > Groundwater ...
TTCGCCAATTTGTAAAAGCCTTTGGTCGCGGTAAAATCTTTCAACATCGTAGTCTTTCATTAATCCGTAACCACCGTGAATTTGAACAGCTTCGTCGGCAACAAATTTTGCGACTTCAGAACAATAAAGTTTAGACATTGCAGCTTCTTTTGCAAAAGGTTTATTGTTTTCCTTAAGCCAGCAAGTTTTATAAAGCAGGTTTCGGGCAAGCTCAATTTTTAAATCCATATCTGCTAATTTAAAAGATATTACCTGTTGTTTGCAAATTGGTTTACCAAACTGAACTCTTTCCTGCGAATATTTTAAAGCTATTTCAAAAGCTCCTTGTGCAAGCCCAAGCCCCATAGCACCTATCGAAAGTCTTCCGCAATCAAGTGTACTGAGCATTATTTTTGAACCATCGCCGCGTTTACCAATCAGATTAGATTCCGGAACTTTGCAGTCGTCAAAATATAATTCGGCAGTATTTGATGCTCTCCACATCAATTTATTGTGCATTGTTTTTTGAGTAAAGCCGGGCGTATCGTTTTCTACTATTATTGCTGAAAATTCTTTTTTCCCGTTTATCCCGCCGGAGACTGCCTGAACGATAGAGCCAAGTGTTATTTCAGATGAAGCATTGGTAATAAATATTTTGGAACCATTAATAATCCATTTCCCATCAACGAGTTTAGCTGTTGTTTTTGAATTTCGGGAATCGGAACCGGCTTCAGGCTCGGTTAATCCAAAGCCAAATATTTTTTGTCCCGAACAAAGTTGAGGTAAATATTTTTCCCTTTGTTCTTCGTTGCCATAATAGTATATAGGATTTATTCCTAACGAATTTCCTGCTGCAATAGTTGCAGCATGGGAACCATCAACTCTTGCCAATTCTTCAACGGCAATAATGTACGATAAATAATCCAATCCTTGTCCACCGTATTTTTCCGGCACTAACATTCCAAATAAACCAATATCGCCCATTTTATGGGTTAGCTCAACCGAAAATTGTTGCTTTTCGTCAAGTTCTTTAGCAACAGGTTTAATTTCTCTTTCAGCAAAATCGCGTATCGATTCTCTTATAAGATTATGTTGTTCATTCAATAATGGGTGTTCCATCGCTTAAAAATATTTATTTTTTTTTACCCTTAAAAATAATAAAATTATCTGGAATAATAAAAATTTTGAACTGAAAATACGTGATTCTCCGTATGATTTATAATATTAAAATTCAGCATTACTACTGCTGAGTAATATTGCGGCAATTTAATTTTTAAACCTAACAGGTTTTAGAAACCTGTGAAGGGTGGATTGAAAAATTGTTTTCTATGTTTCATTTTTAAATTGTTACAACAGTAGTTACCATATTTTTAATTATTTCATCTGCAAATTCAGAAGTTTTTAGTTTGGTAGCGCCTTCCATCTGGCGATGAAAATCGTAAGTAACTCTTTTAGATAGAATAGATTTTTCGAGACCTTTTAAAATAACATCTGAAACTTCATTCCATCCAAGGTATTTAAACATTAATGTTCCCGAAAGAATTAACGAACCGGGGTTTACCATATCCATGTTGGCATATTTTGGTGCTGTTCCGTGTGTCGCCTCAAAAATTGCATGACCGGTTTCGTAGTTAATATTTGCGCCTGGAGCAATTCCTATTCCTCCAACTTGTGCGGCAAGGGCATCAGATAAAAAGTCGCCAATTAAATTGGGAGTAGCAATTACATCAAATTCATTTGCACGTGTAAGTACCTGCTGTAATGCAATATCGGCAATAGCATCTTTTAACAACAGTTTGGTTTTCCATTGGTCTTTTCCGTGAGTTGGCATCAATTTAAGAGTTTGTTCTACTTCTGCCTTTATAGAATTTTGCAGATTTTTGTTCATCAGGTCAAATCCGGGAGCGATGAGTTTTGCGTTTTCTTCGATGGTTATATTTGGGTTTTTGTCTTTATTTCCTATTATCCAACTTTCACGTTCAGTTACAACAAGATTTCTGAATGCACTTACACCAGTCTCGTAGCCCCATGTTTTAAACGCTCCCTCGGTAAACTTCATAATATTTCCTTTATGAACAAAGGTTACGGATTTTCTTTTGTTATCGAGAGCGTATTTAATGGCAGCGTGTGCAAGCCGTTTAGAACCTTCTTCGGAAATTGGTTTTATCCCGATGGCTGAACTTTCGGGGAAACGGATTTTTTTAACTCCCATTTCTGTTAATAAAAATTTCATTATTTTTTTTACTTCCGGAGTACCATTAGCCCACTCTATTCCCGCATAAATATCTTCGGTATTTTCACGGAAAATAACCATATCAACCTTTTCGGGATGTTTTACCGGGCTTGGTACACCTGTAAAATAACGTACCGGGCGAAGGCAAACGAATAAATCTAACTTCTGGCGTAATGCTACATTTAAAGAAGTAATACCGCCACCAATAGGGGTTGTAAGAGGTCCTTTAATGCCAACCAAGTACTCTTTAAAACTGTTAAGCGTTTCATCGGGCAACCATGAGCCTGTTTTAATAAATGCTTTTTCGCCGGCAAGCACTTCTTTCCATACAACTTTTCTTTTACCGTTGTATATTTTTTGAACTGCAGCGTCAAATACTTTTTTAGAAGCTTTCCAAATATCGGGCCCCGTGCCATCGCCTTCAATAAAAGGAATAATAGGGTCGTTTGGAACCTGTAACTTGCGATTTTTAATCGTTATTTTACTTCCTGTCATAATAAAAATTTTTAAAGGTTATTTTAAATTAAACTGATACTTTATTTTGTTCCGAAATCAGGTTTAATGCACTTCCTGCTTTAAACCAACTTATTTGAATATCATTATAAGTATGTGCCGCTTCAAAATCTTCTTTAGTCCCATCTGCGTGATGTAATACAATTAAAAGATTTTTTCCGGGAGCAAACTTATGTAAACCAAGGATATCAATTTTATCATTTTCCTGAATTTTGTCGTAATCGGCTTTATTAACAAAGGTTAATGCCAACATCCCCTGTTTTTTAAGATTGGTTTCGTGAATGCGGGCAAAAGATTTTACCAGTACCGCTTTTACATTTAAAAAACGTGGTTCCATTGCAGCATGTTCGCGTGATGAACCTTCACCATAATTTTCGTCGCCAACAACTATTGAGCCTGTTCCCTGCGATTTATAATATTTTGCAACTTTTGGCACTTCGTTATATTCGTTCGTTAAAAGGTTTTTTACACTGTTTGTTTTTCCATTAAAAGCATTTACCGCACCTATTAGCATATTGTTAGAAATGTTTTCGAGATGACCGCGATATAAGAGCCATGGACCAGCCATAGAAATATGGTCGGTTGTACATTTCCCCTTCGCTTTTATCAGTAATGGTAATTCTTTGAAATTATTTCCGTCCCATTTTTTAAATGGTTTTAAAAGTTGTAATCTGTCCGATTTTTCGTCAACTTTTATTACAACCGATGAACCGTCTTTTGCGGGGGTTTGATAGCAACCTTTTATCGCTTCAAATCCTTTTGGCGGAAGTTCTAACCCTTTTGGCGGAGTGAGTTTAACGGGTTTGTTATTTTCGTTTAAAAGAGTATCGGTAATAGGGTTAAAAGTTAAATCACCGGCAATTGCCAACGCAGTAACCATTTCAGGTGAAGCTACAAAAGCGTAAGTATTGGGATTACCATCTGCGCGTTTAGAAAAATTTCTGTTAAAGGAATGAACTATGGTATTTTTTTTGCCTTCATTAGCTCCTGCTCTATCCCACTGTCCAATGCATGGACCACAGGCATTTGCAAAAACTTTTCCTCCAATTGTGTCAAAAATTTTGATGAAACCGTCGCGTTTTATAAGATAATGAATTTGTTGGGAGCCTGGGGTAATGGTAAATTCGGCTTTTACTTTAATATTTTTTTCTGATGCTTGCTTTGCAATTGAAGCAGAACGTGAAATATCTTCATAAGAAGAATTTGTACAAGAGCCAATTAAACCTACCTCAACTTTTGTGGGCCAACCGTTTTTGGCAGCTTCTTCTTTCATTTTTGAAACAGGAGTAGCTTTATCGGGAGTAAATGGTCCATTAAGATATGGTTCTAATTCGGAAAGATTAATTTCTAAAAATTCATCGAAATATTTTTTTGGATTGGCGTAAACTTCCGCATCGCCGGTTAAGTCGGCGTTTATATTATTTGCAAGGTCGGCGACTTCGTTTCTACCTGTAGCGCGTAAAAAACGTTCCATTGATTTGTCGTAACCAAAAGTAGAACAAGTTGCGCCTATTTCGGCGCCCATATTACAAATTGTAGCTTTTCCGGTACAGGATAGTGATTTTGCACCTTCGCCAAAATATTCTACTACACAACCGGTTCCACCTTTAACGGTTAGTATTCCGGCAACTTTTAAAATAATGTCTTTTGCAGAAACCCAACCATTTAGTTTTCCGGTTAATTTTATTCCAATCAATTTTGGAAATTTAAGTTCCCAAGCCATCCCTGCCATAACGTCAACTGCATCGGCACCGCCAACGCCAATGGCAATCATGCCTAATCCGCCTGCGTTTACAGTGTGCGAGTCGGTTCCAATCATCATTCCACCGGGGAAAGCATAATTTTCAAGAATTACCTGATGAATAATTCCGGCTCCCGGGTTCCAGAAGTCTATACCATATTTATTACTTACTGAACTTAAAAAATTATAAACTTCACGATTTGTGATGTTTGCCCGAGCTAAATCAGTTTCTGCTTCAATTTTTGCCTGAATTAAATGGTCGGCATGAACCGACGAAGGCACTGCTGTTTTTAGTTTTCCCGCCATCATAAATTGCAAAAGAGCCATTTGTGCAGTGGCATCCTGCATTGCAACCCGGTCAGGTGCAAAATTTACATAATCCTTACCTCGAGTAAAGACTTGTTTCGCTTCATTATCAAATAAATGGGCATAAAGAATTTTTTCTGCAAGTGTTAAAGGTTTGTTTACAATATTTCTTGTATTAACAACCTTTTGGCTAAAGCCTTCATACACTTTTTTAATCATTTCGATGTTAAAAATCATAATAAAAGTTTATAATTAAATATTCTCATCCCGGTTTATTCAGGATTTGTAATTTTTCGGTTTCAAAATTAATAAAAAAATTAAAATGGCAAATTAAAACTTATTATGTTTAATAACATATATTTGTCTGCTATTTTTAGCATTTAAAAAAATGTCATTAAAAATAGCCTTAAATCCTATAGTTTGGCGTAATTACGAATGAAATGAAGCAACCTGTTGATTTTTAGCATGAGATTGCTTCGGGCTTCACAACCTTGCAATGGCGTATATTTGTGTTACTTATGCAATTGCTTGTGAATTTTAGGTTTATTAAAAAAATATGACAATAAACATTTTTTGGTTATTTGATTTTTTGATACTTTTGAAACCAATAAAACCATAAAAAAATAATAGAATAATGAATGTTCCTGAAAATTTAAAGTACACCAAAGAACACGAATGGATTCGTGTTGAGGGCAACAATGCTTTTGTTGGTATAACCGATTTTGCACAAAGCGAATTGGGCGATATTGTATTTATTGAAATAGAAACCGTTGGCGAAACTCTTTCAAAAGGTGAAACTTTTGGAACTATTGAAGCTGTAAAAACTGTTTCCGATTCATACATGCCGGCATCGGGCAAGGTTATCGAAAAAAACACGAAATTAGAATCGTCGCCCGAGCTTATTAATAAAGACCCGTATAACGATGGCTGGATGATTAAAATTGAACTTGCAAATCCTTCGGAAATTGCCACACTGCTTACTGCTGAACAGTATAAGGCTCAAATCGGATAAAATTATACTGCGAAAAGGATAAATTTGTACTTCAAATACAAATCACCCGACAGGTAACGAAGCACCTGTTGGGTATGAAATTAGATTCACAATCTGAATATACAACCTGACAGGAACTTTGTAACCTGTCAGGTTGTGGACAAAAAAATGGCTACCACATATACATACTCGGCTTTTGGTATAAATATTTCATCTGAAATTAAAATTCCCGAGTTTATACCTTCATCTGGCGATATTCAGGTTACTGTTTCTTATGGTGAAGTACCCAAAAAACTTGATGAAAAAATAATAAATGGATTTCGATTTCAAATATCTGCAGATGAATTTATTATTAGGTATAAACCGTGGGCGGCATTTTATGTTTGCAACGGAAATAAAATTATTATTCAACCTGAAAAAGATGCCGACGAAAACGACATAAAAACATTTTTAATAAGTTCGGTTATAGTTATGCTTTTGCATCAGCGGGGGTTGTTACCCTTACATGCAAGCGGAATTAAAGTTGACAATAAAGCCGTGCTTTTTGCTGCAAATGCCGGAGTTGGTAAATCAACAATTGCACTTGATTTAAATCGTAAATATGGATATCCGCTTATTGCAGACGATGTTACGGTTGTGTCGGCAATAAATAATTTGCCTGTAGTTTATTCTTCTTTCCCATCGGCGAAGTTGTGGCAGGATAGTATTGAAATGCTTGGATTGTTGAACAAAGATTTACCTTTTATCAGAAAAGATGTGTTTAAATATCGTTTTGATAACCGTCCTGCATTTTTTAGCGGAATTCTTGAACCGCTATTAATATTTGTTATCGAAAATGGCGATAAAGAAAATATTGAAATTCAAGAAATAAAGGGTGTTGATAAATTTAATGTTTTACGTCAGCATATTTTCAGGGCAAAGATGATTAATGAAATTTATGCTGTTGAGCATTTCAAAATATTGACGCAGTTGTTAAAGTCAGTTTCCTGCTTTAAAATTTTGAAGCATAATAACAGCAATACACTTAATGAGCTTTCTGTAACAATTCAGGATACTATTAAACAGTGGTAAAAATGAAAAAAAACATTGTTTGGTTAGCTTCTTACCCAAAATCGGGAAATACCTGGTGCCGTGTGTTTTTAGCTAATTATTTAAGTAAAAGCGATGAACCTGTTAACATTAATCACTTAAATATTGGTGCAATTTTTAGCAGTCGTCAAATTATTGAAGATAACACAGGTTTTGATATTTCAGAATTAACCGCCGACGAATGTGATGAATTACGAAGTTTTGCTTTCGAAAAATGGGCAGAAAATTACGACGAAAACGCATTTGTAAAAACCCACGATGCCTTTGTTACTTTGCCATCGGGTGAAAACATGTTTCCGGTAAGAAAAACAAAGGCTGCTGTTTATTTTATTCGCAATCCGTTAGATGTGGCTGTTTCGTTTGCTAACCATCTTGGAACAGACCCCGAAAAAGCCGCCGAAAAAATGTGCGAAAATAAATTTTGTCTTGCCGCAAGTAAAAAAAAGTATAATCAACAAATTCGGCAGAGGTTGCTTTCGTGGAGCGGGCATGTGCAAAGCTGGACCACGCAAAATAATTTTCCTGTTTTGGTTGTGCGGTACGAAAATATACTCGAAAATTCTGAACGGGAATTTCAATCAATTTTACAGTTTCTGAATATTCCTTATAATTCTGAAAATTTCATAAAAGCATTGAAATACAGTAATTTTGAAAACATGAAAAAAGCCGAACAGGAAACAGGATTTAAAGAAAAATCACCTGCCTGCAAAACTTTTTTTAAAGTTGGTAAAAGCGGTTATTATAAAAACATTTTATCCGAAAATTTAATTCAGAAAATTATTAACGAACATTTTGCCTGTATGAAAAAATATCACTATCTTTCAAATTCCGGTGAACTAATTATTTAGAATATGATAAATGATAAAATAAAGTTTGTTCGAAATAAGCGATTGCTCGCAAGTCGTATGGATGACGAAATTGTAATGATGCACCCCGAAAGCGGAAAATATTTTGCACTAAATCCGGTAGCCGCACGAATATGGGAATTATTAGAAACACCTCATAATCTGCAGGAAATTGTGTCAAAACTTTTGACCGAATTTGATGTAACACCCGAAACCTGTAAAGCACAGGTATCTGATTTTTTAGAAAATATTTCAGAAAAAAAACTCATTGACAAAAGCGAATGAAGTATGCAATTTACAAAGTTTTTAAAGTTTCACCTTTAGAGCGAAATTTCTTTTTTAATGCCTTTTTTACATCTTTTTTTATAAGAATAAAGTTGATATTTGTGCCTTTTAGTAAGTATTCAAAAAAAATTGGGACTTTAAATGTTTTGCCCGAAAAAACAATTGATTTTGATGAGGTGTTAGTTGCAAACATTAAGCAAGCCATAAGGCGTAGTGTAAAGTATTCGTTATGGCGAAACAAATGTCTGGAGCAATCGGTTACTGCAAAAAAAATGTTACAAAAACGTAATGTATCATCAACTATATATTTTGGCGTAAGAAAAAACGATGATAAACTTGAAGCTCATGCCTGGGTAAAAATAGGCGATACTTTTGTAATTGGTGAAAAAAATCATGATGCATTTACTGTTGTAGCCTTTTATACATAACTTGCATAAAGCAGAAAAAAAATCAATATAAAAAATAAGTTACTATATTTTCCCTTGAGAGAAAAAAGCCCTTCGGAGAAACGGGAAAACGAAGACGGGGGGAAACGGAGACGGGGAGAAATGGAGAAATGGGAAAAGTGTGTAAAGCATCTATAAAAGCCGTAATGGAAATTTTTGAAATGACAAAGAAATTTCCTGCTGAAGAAAAATATTCTCTATCCGACCAGATACGGAGATCATCTTGTTCTGTTTGTGCCAACATTGGTGAATAATGGCGAAAACGTAGATATAAAACGGCTTTTATAGCCAAATTGAGCGATTCAGAAACAGAATCTTGCGAAACTCAAATTTGGTTGGAAATAGATTGTCTTTGTATATATATATTTCACAAAATCAGTTTCAAAAACTTAATAGTGATTATGAAAATATTTCAGGTCAAATAGTAAAAATGATTGATTGAGCGGATAAGTGGTTGATTCGGTAAAAATTCCACATATCTCCCTTTCTCCGTTTCTCTATTATGAAAGGAAGAAACCTGAAATATAGTGACAACATAACCGGTAAAGTCGTACAATAAGCGCCTAACAAAGTGTCAGTAATATTCGGGATAATAAAAAAAGAAAATCATCTTGTAGAAATGCAGGAAATAGAGGAAATGTATGCTTCTGTAAAGTTTTTTCCATACGATAATTATGCACTTTGGAATGAAAATAATGTTGGGTTTGGCTGGGTTCAGCTTTACGATACTCCCGAATCGGTTTACGATAAGCAACCAAGAGATTTTGGCAATAGTAATTATACAATAGTTGGCAAAGCCCGCCTTGATAACCGAATAGAACTATGCGATATTTTCAAAATTTCTGCTGATGAAAGAACAACTTTTCCCGATACAAAATTACTTGCATTGGCTTATGAAAAATGGGGTAATGAATGTACAAAAAAACTTTTTGGCGACTGGAGTTTTGCAGTTTGGGACAGAAATGAAAAACAGCTTTTTCTGGCTCGCGACCATCATGGTGTCACTTCCATTTATTATACTGTAAACGAAAATTTTATAGCTTTTGCAAGCAATATAAATGTTTTGCTTTCAATATCCAATGTTTCGCATGAAATAAATAAAGTTCAGATAGCCCAGCTTTTAGTTGGCTGGCATGGATATGCTGAAGAAACGGCTTACAAAAACATTTACAGAATTCCGCCTGCACATCGGGCTGTTTATAAAAAAGGAAAATTATCTCTGTCAAAATACTGGTGGTTGGAGGAAGTATCTGATATACGTTTTAAAAATGATGATGATTATGTTGAAGCATTTAACGAACTTTTTGTGAGCGCTGTAAAATCCCGGTTAAGAAGTTATCGTTCTGTGGCTTCTATGCTTAGCAGCGGACTCGATTCAACTTCTGTTACAGCTTTAGCGGCAATTGAACTTTTAAAAGAAGGAAAAAATATAAAAGCCTATACATCGGTACCTCTTTTTAATACTAATGGTTTGCTAAAACCCTCACAATATGGCGACGAATCGGAACTTGCAAGCCTTGTTGCCAAAATGTATACAAACATTGAGCATATACTTGTAAAATCTGAAAATAGAAATCCATTGCAAGGTGTTTTAAAATCGCTGCAAATACATAAAACGCCGATTCGCAACAGTTCCAACCTTTTTTGGATTTTATCGATAAATGAACTCGCAAAGCAAAACGGAGCAGGAACATTGCTAAATGGACAAGCGGGAAATTTTACTATTTCATGGCCATTTAAAGGTTATTACTTAAATATGATACAACCTGGAATAAAGCCATTTTTAAGAAAACAAACACCATATTTTTTAATGCGATTTTGGTATGATATTAAAAAAGGGACTAAGCCATTTATGCAATATTCCTTTATCAATCGTCAATTTGCCACTGATATAAATTTACCTGGGAGAATGAATAAAGCAGGATACGACCCTCATTTTATTACAAAATCATCGCTTCGCAAAACCAGGATGCAAGTAATAAATGTAAATATGGCACAAGGGGCATCAATTGCCCAGGAAAACGGCGATGCATTCGGAATAAATATTTATGCCCCTACAATTGATATAAAACTTCTTGAATATTGTACTGCCATTCCTGACGAACAATTTGTAAAAAAAGGTTTTGACAGGTATCTTATCCGCAGGGCGATGAAAAACAAATTACCCGATGCTGTGCTGCAAAATCAAAGAAAGGGATTACAATCGGCTGATTTAGTTTTAAGAATTAAAGAAAATATAAACGATTATGAAGAAATTATTAAAGCAATAAGCGAGTCGGAAATATGCCGTCAATTAATTGATGTTCAAAAATTAAACGATATTTATTTTCAAATAAAATCTACTTCCGATATAAAAAAATTACAATCCGGTTCAGGATTTTTGCGTGGAATAAATGTGGGATTGTTTCTTCTTAAAAATGCGTAACATCAGTTAGTAACCTAAAACCAACACTCCATCACAGTCATTGCGAACTGAAGGGTTAGCTTGTGCGAAAGAGTGAAGCAATCTTCTCTACACTCATACTCACCACCCTTTTTGTCATTTCGACGAAGGATTGAGGAGAAATCTGCACTACACCCAACTCCAACACCGTTATTGAGAACGCAGTTAAGCAATCTTATTCATTTACAGTAGATTGCTTCGGTATAAACCTCGCAATGAAGAACTGATTCAGTGGTTTTAGAGATGCCCTAAAATAAAAAAAAATCCCCGAACATTTGCCCGGGGATATTTAATTTATTGTGCCTTTTTATTAGCGAATAATATTTATTTTTTCGGTAATAACTTTAGAATCTGTAACAACTTTTACAAAGTATGAACCCTGGCTAAGTTTAGAAATGTCAACAACATTTTTATTTGAACTTAATACTATCTCACCTGTTAAATTATAAATTTCAACAGTTTGATTTGAAGAATTTGCTACAAATAAAGTATTTTTAGCTGGATTAGGATATATTCTAATTGATTGTAAATCATTATTAGAAATATTAGTTACATAATCAACTAAAATATCATCAAGTTTCATATAAAACATATCAGTAACATCCCAGTGTCTGAAAGCAATGTAAATGTTTTGTCCATTATAAGTAGCAAGTGAAACACTATTTTGATGCCATGATGAATCGGCTAAAGTTTCATTGAAAACTTCAGTAAAGTTAGCAGGAACAGTACCGGTAGTAGAAATCATTATAGAATAGTGTTCTGCTGCCCAATCTGGATCTTGTGCAGCAACCCAAAATTTAAGTCCTAAATTAGCAGCATTAATATTAAATTGTGGAGTAATTAACCAATTATCCGGAGTATAAGCACTTCCTTGCCATGAAGCTGAAACAG
>Ga0210051_1005783_pt1 | contig 11757 bp, 12 predicted proteins | sample CryGey092014_all_FD_185464 | JGI IMG/M metagenome (GOLD analysis project Ga0210051, IMG submission 185464) | Groundwater microbial communities from aquifer - Crystal Geyser CG23_combo_of_CG06-09_8/20/14_all (SPAdes) (version 2) | ecosystem: Environmental > Aquatic > Deep subsurface > Groundwater...
CGTTTCGGACAATCTCTTGAATTTCTGATTTACTCTTACCTAAAACAGCTGAAATAAACTCTTTTTCACCAACTGGCCCAAAGGCCTTTGCCTTTGCTAAAAACCCAACCAAGGCCTCCCCTCCCAAAGAAGGCACCTCTTTAGAAAAAAGCGAGAGGGAGAGGGATTCTTCAAAAATCTTTCTTTGCTCGCCAACTGAAGCATTTTTCTCTACTTCTAAAAAACTTAAAACATCCTCATAAAGGCAAGCCAACCCCTTGGCTTTAAGTTTTCCATAACAGTTAAATTCAACGGCCTTATCACCCTCTTTTTGAAAACACTCGACTGAAAAATCACTAAAAATAATACTCGTGTCAGGTAAAATATACTCGTTTTCAATAAACCTTTTTAAAGATACTTCTGCTTTTTCTTCTAATTCAGCTCTTAAAAATTCTTCTGCTTTTTCAAGGTCTTCCTTGGAAACTACTTTTTCGACAGAAGAGCTTCCCCCTGTTAAACCCTCTTCTGATTCAGCATAAATATTATAGTAAAAAGCTGTGCCTGAAAGCCCGGGTACAGAAAATTTAGAAGGAGCAACATTATAGCTTTCCCCCGGTTCCTGGGCTTCTACTTTTATTTTTACTTCGCTGGGAACTAATTTACCTGCCTCTAACTTTCCTGCTGGCAAGTTAATTTTTTCTGTTGCCCGAAATGTTTTCGCCCCATCAGAAGAAACAAAACGGGTCCCAGTAACAAATGAAAAACTCCGAGGCGGATTTTGGGTATTATAAACCGTGATAAAACCAGTGGCTTTAACACCTGTTGTATCAGAGCCAGTTGACTGAAACACTCCCCATTTTTCTTCCTCTGTTTCAAAAAACTTAGCTGGAGCTTTTCTTTCCTTTAAGTCAAGCTCTTCTTGAGAAGTTAAGATTGAAAACTCCCCTGCCATTTCAAGATCTATTAATTTAGGGGTTAAGGTTATTTCTGCTTTTGAACGAGAACTTAGCACAATCAAACTAATAAATAAAGCTAAAACAACAACACTGACGGCGATAATTAAGTTTAAATTTATTTTTTGGCTTAATTTTTTCACTTTTTTTGTTTTTTGAAGCATTTTTTTCTTTATTTTAACTTGTTTTTTAGGTTTTTTCTTTTTTGGCTGATTAATCCTAAATTTATCAAAAAAACTTCTCTTTTTTTCTTTAAAAGATACAGCAACGGGCTCCATAATGTCAATAATTTTTTTAACCATAAGATAGCTTTAATTTAATAATATATTTATCATAACACAAAAAATTATCCTTGTAAAACAGCTTTTACCCTTCTTACGCCAGAAGAAGATGATTCTTCTTTGATAATTTTAAAACGACCCAATTCTCTCGTGTTTTTAATATGAGGGCCTGAACAAATCTCGCAAGAAGCCAAGCCCTTACCCTGTTCATAGTCCTGGCAAATTGTATAAACTTTGACAACTTCAGGATATTTCTCCCTGAAGCTGGCTATGGCCCCTTTTTCAATCGCTTTTTCCAAGGGCATCTCTTCGCATTGAACCCCAAGGCCTTCGGCAATCCTTTGATTAACCCAATCCTCAACTTGTCTTATCTCTTCTAGGACTAACTTTCTCTCAAAACCAAAATCAAACCTAATCCTTTGAGCTGTTATATTAGAGCCCCTTTGTTCAATGGGTTGCTTTAAAACATGCCTTAAGCCAGCTAATAGCAAGTGGGTGGCTGTATGATACTTGGTTGTTTGCTCTGAATGATCAGCTAAGCCCGCCTTAAACTGCCCAGCCGTGGCTGTCCTTGATAAATCTTGGTGTTTTGCCAACTCTTCCTTGAACTTAACTAAGTCAAGTTCCAAGCCCTTTTCTTTAGCTAATTCTTGGGTCATTTCTATCGGGAAACCATAGCTCTGATAAAGTAAAAATGCTTTTCCGCCTGATATTTGTTTTTCTTCAATCTTTGCAAACTCTTTTAAGCCCCTTTCGATTGTTTTATCAAAGGCCTCTTCTTCTTTTTGAAGCTCATTTAAAATAAAATCTTTATTCCCCTCTAATTCAGGATAAACATCTTGATAAATCTCAAAGACCTTCAAAGACAAGACCTTTAGAAAGGGGTGGTCAATACCTAAAATCTTGCCATATCTAACTGCTCGCCTGATTAAACGTCTTAAAACATAGCCCCTTTCAGTATTTGAGGGGGCAACTCCTTCAGCTAAAATAAAAACACTGGCTTTCAAGTGGTCGGCAATTATTCTAAAAGGTTTTTCGTTTTCACTATATTTTTTATCTGAAATCTCTTCTATTTTTTCTATAATATGGGTGAATAATTCTGTCTCGTAAACATTATCTTGGCCTTGCAAGATGGCAGCTATTCTCTCTAAGCCCATGCCAGTGTCCACATTTTGCTGGCTTAAAGGTTCGTATTCGCCTTGCTTGTTTTTATTATACTGCATAAAAACATCATTCCAAATCTCAACCCAATTTTTATCAGTTGGCTCATAAACAGTTGGAGCGGGGTTAGGCCCCGTCCAATAAAACATTTCAGTATCTGGCCCGCAAGGCCCGGTAGTGCCTGCTGGCCCCCACCAGTTATCTTCCCTACTTAAATAGGCAATTCGTTCTTTTTTAACCCCTAAACCCTGCCAAATCTCTGCGGCCTCGTTGTCCTTAGGAATATTATTTTCTACTTCTCCTTCAAAAACAGAAAAAGATAGTTTTTCTAAGGGTAGGCCCAGGCCTTTGGTCAGAAACTCAAAGCTCCATTCGATCGCTTCTTTTTTAAAATAATCCCCTAAACTCCAGTTGCCCAACATTTCAAAAAAGGTTAAATGTGTCTTATCGCCAACATCGTCAATATCGCCCGTCCTGATGCATTTCTGTGAATTACAGAGCCGTTTGCCTAAGGGGTGCTTCTCGCCTAATAAATATGGCACCAAAGGGTGCATGCCAGCTGTGGTAAATAAAACTGAAGGGTCGTTTTGAGGCACTAAAGAGCCAGAGGGAATAACTTTATGCCCCTTTTCCTCAAAAAACTTCAAGTATTTAGTTCTAATTTCATTTGCTTGCATAGTTTTACTATTTTAATAAATTATAAATTATTCTGAGGTTAAATCCGAAAATAGTGCTTCAAAACCAGCTGTATTTAACCAAAAATTACGAGAATTATGAGTCAAATGTTTTTGAATTTCTGCCCTCTGTGTTTCAAGCTTCTCACTTCCGCCCTTTTTATTTAAAATAACATTGGCATAACTTCCATCTAAAAAAGAAATAAAAGAAATAATTTCGTTTCTTTCTTTTAAAGAAATAATTTCAATCAGTTCAGAAATCTGCTTATCCTGATCACCCCCCGAAGTGTTAAGATGTTTTGCTTCAAGTAAAAATATTTTATCATCGGCTCTTATAATCAAATCTAAAGTTTTGTTTTGTTTTTTTGTTTTTATGTTAATTTTTAAATTCTTACGAATGTTTTTTAAATTAAATTTTTTGGAAAAGGACGTTACGCAATTTTTAACTCCAAAAAAATCTTCCCAAGTTTTTACTTCTGTAAAGCCCTTTTGCTTTAGTATAGAAATTAACTTGTTTTCTCCGCACTTGCCTTTCTTGCGAGATGCGTTTGTATCTAAAATTGCCTGCACCCACTCCTCGGGGACTATTTCATTTATAACCCTCTTGGCAAAATATCTCTCGCTTACTTTTTTAAGCAAATCTATATCTGCCTTAACTGCTGATAAAATGCTATCACAAGCATTCGCAAAACAAATAAACTCGGAGCAATTAGAAAAATCACCTAAAATTTCCTGCAAAGCATAAAAATACTTGTCAATAATCAGTTGTTTCTCTTGTTTTTCTTTTAAAGTTTTAATAGTTATTAAAAGATGTTTTATTTCTTTGATGTGTGCGATATACTTACCTATGGCAGGATTTTTTTCGTCAAAAATATAAAACTCATCTAAAAGTTTTTCTGGGCTTTCTTGAGAAATCTTAAAATAATGAAGGTTGTTTTGTATTTTCTTGGTCATAAATATAATTTAAAAACTTATAAACAAAATCAAACGAAATTCTTTTCCTGCCATTATCTCTAAAATTAGTCAGGAAAAAAGAAAAATACTTTTTTCTTTCGCTGGTTAAGACCTCGTTAAATTTTTGCATTAATTCCTTTTGTTCCTCTATCCCCACTGGTTGAGAAAAAATTAAATGGGCCATATTTCTTGAACTTTGTTTGCCGACCAACCCCTCAACATCATAACTTCTTATGTCCTCAAGCTGTATTTTTTTGCCATTTTTACTGTCAATTGCCCTTAAAAAAAGGATATTTTTCTTTAAAAAACTTTTTATTGTTTTATCAACAAAAAATTTTTGTTTGGCTTTAATATTTTGCACAGCTAAATCGACCTGGCAGTCCCCTGCTTGCAAAAAGTCCTCTGTTAAGCGCATAACCCCTAAGTGATTTTGAGAACTCCTCACCCTTGTTAAAAATTCTCCCCCTAATTGCCAATCAAACTTTTTTTCAAGAGTAAACTCAATTTGTTTACTCTCCGGAAAAATGCTAGCAAAAATCTTATTTTCATCTACCCCCCCTTTTTTCTCTTTAAAATAAAAAGCGATTACATTATAAGTAGTATCATCAAAAACCTGCTCTAAAAAAATATTCATTTTTACAATCTCAAATTTTTCAAAAAATATCTTTCTTATCTTACCTGAGTTTTCAGCCGACAAAAAGTTAAGCGGAACAATCAAAATGCCTTCTTGACTTTTCATCATTTCAAAAATTGAAATTTGATATAAATCTTCAAAAATTTTATGCTTTTCACCAAAAAATAACTCCTTTGTTTCTGTGTCTGCTTTATTCTTATGTAAATAGGGTGGATTAGTTAAAATAAAACCATATTGTTTTGGATTATTCAAAGAATCATTTAAAAAAATGGTCTTATGGTTGACATATTTTTCGTCAATATCAAAACCCAACATTGAGTTACACTTACTTTTTTGAGCCCAAGCCAATAAGTCCCCACTTCCAGCAAAAGGATCAACAACTTGTTTGTTTTCTATAAAGCCCTCAAGGCCCTGTAAAATATAATCACTATTAGTGGTAAAAAATTGTCCTAATTGCTTTTTCATAGTTTAATGGTGCTATCAAACTCTTTTAATTCAAAAAACTTCTCTATTTCTTCGGGCCTAATCAAGCGGACATCATTTGCTACGATAGAAAACCAAGCAAACTATGTCGCTCTTTAGTGTTTGACGTTAATTCTTTTAGCTTGAAGTAAAAATTACCACCATCAATATAAACTGCTATTTTTTTAGTCATAATAATAAAAACTGCCATCGTCCGCAAAAGCGAAGGAGGGCAGTGAGATTAATTAACTCTATTGTAGCAAAACAAAAGACATTGTCAAGCCCTAACAATTCTTTTTTGATAATTCTCTCTGTTATCATATTAAGTTTACTATTTCGTTAAGTTCTTTTTTGTTTAAAGAAGCTCCTCCAAGCAATAAGCCATCTATCCATTTATTATTTAAATACTCTTTGGCATTCTCGCTAACAACGCTCCCGCCATAAATAATTTTTATTTCTTGGCTTATTTTTTTAGAATAATTTTCAGCAATCAGTTTTTTTAAGTAAAGAATAACTGTCAAAACTTCATCCTCTTTGCAAGCTACGCCTGACCCTATCGCCCAGACCGGCTCATAGGCCAAAATAATTTGCCCAAGCTCCTTTTTTGAAACCCCTAAAAGACAACTTTTAACTTGACCCCTTAAAAGCTCAAAAGTTTTGCCCTTTTCTCTGGTAGCTTTCGTTTCTCCCAAGCATAAGATCGGCTTTAAATTAGCTTTTAAGGCGACTTTCAATTTTTGATTTACAATCTTATCAGTATCTCCTAATACCCTTTTTTCTGAATGGCCCAAGATAACATATTTTACCCCAAGCGATTTTAATTGTAAAGCCGAAACCTGCCCCGTGAAAGCCCCTTTTTCTTGCCAAAAACAATCCTGCGCTCCTAAAGCTACCCCCTGCTTTCCCTTTAAAAGCAAAGCTGCTTCTTCTAAAAAGCAAGCTGGCGGGCAAACCACCATTTCGTGTTTGCTCTTGAGCCCCTTGTATGCTTCAAAAAGCTTTTTGGCTTCTTGTTGTGTTGTGGGGTTGCACTTCCAATTAGCTACAATAATTTTTTTCATAAATTAAGATATTCGCGCTTAAAGTTAGCTAAAATTTCCCTTGCTAATTTTATTGACAAAACTGTTGGCACGGCGTTGCCTATTTGTAAGTTTCTATCGCTTCTCGACCCATAAAATTGATAACTGTCAGGAAAACATTGGATTCGGGCTCCCTCTCTTGTTGTTAATGGTCTTGGTGCCTTTGGATGTATACATCTTGACGACGAGGGGGTGCTTAAATTTCTCGTGATTGTCGGAGTAGGCCTTTTCCACCAAAGGCGACAATAAGTATTTTTAAACCCAGATGTCGGTCTTAATTCCTCTGGTAAATCTTCTGGCGTGCCACCATCAGGTAACAATTCCATCATATTTACCAATCTTGCATTATTATTCGGAGCATTGTGGTCCATTAACTGTTTCGGGGCATTGAAGCGCATCTCTTTTTGAAAATTATTTTTTGGATCAGAAGCGTATTCAAAACTTTCTTCCCCTGACTTTATAAAAGGCAAGTCGCTTATTGCCTCTTCAAGCGTTAAATATGGTTTTAATCCTTTTTTAAATAGATTAAAGGTCTCTCTGGGGTTACAATGTGTCGCTTCTGGATAACAAAAATCGTTTTTTAGTTTTGAGCCAATTATCACTATTCTTTCCCGTATTTGAGGCACGCCAAAATCCGCCGCATTCAAAATTCTGTATTGTACTTTATAGCCAAGCGATTGAAAAAGCGAAACAATCGTTTCTAATAATTCGCCGCCCTGCATAGATAAAAGCCCTCTAACATTTTCAAAAAGAAAAAGTTTAGGATTTAATTCTTTCAGAACACGATAATACTCTTGAAAAAGTTTGCCTCTTAGGTCATCAATCAATCTTTTCCCGACAGTAGAATATGCCTGGCAAGGCGGGCCGCCAATAATTATGTCCACTTCGTTTGCTTTGATGCCTAAATCTTCTTCAATTTTTTTTGCGCTAAAATTTTTTATGTCTTCAGTATAAACTTTTACGGTTGGATGATTCAATGAGTAAGCTTTCGCCATATTCGGCAATATTTCATTCGCCACCACAATTTCAAAATTATCATTATGAGCAAAACCATAACTTAAACCACCTACCCCACAAAACAAATCAATGACTTTTAATTTATCTTCCATAGAACGAAAGGTTTAATCAAAATTTATTTCTTTATACTTGACTGGTTTTTCCGTAATTTTCCAAATAAAATAATTTTGATCAATATTAAAAACAGTTTGACCTTCCATTTGTTGTCTTGTTATCCAATTTACACTATTATCTTTAATTTCATCTAATTTAATGAAAGCGACTTGGCCGTTATACAAATCAAAATGGATCGCCAACGAGTGGATGCCCTTGTCTCTAAAAACCCGCTTCGCTTCCAATACTTTGTGCTGTTTGATATCATTGATTCCTGTAAATCCAGCTTGCATTTCTATCCTAATCTTTTCTTTTTCTTTCAACTTTATTTCTAAATCAGCCTTCGGAGTTCTCTTAAAAGTTTCCACACTTCTCAAATCATCATCGCCGATTAAATCTATTTTTGAAGTATTAACGCCAAAAATCAACCCCAGAGCTTTTAAGAAATAGCTTGAGATTACAAATCCACGCATCCAAGAAAAATACACTTGCTCTGGTCTTCTGCCTTGGTTATTGAGTATTGGCAAAATACCACTTTCTTTCATTATCTGAAACGGGCTATCTATATGCTCCTCCTTAAATGCAAGCAAATTTTTAGTTTTTATTTCTTTAACAACAATAGCATCCACTTTATCTATAATGGCATAAAGTCGCTTATTCAAAATTTTTACATAATTAAAATCAACGGTAGGCGTAATATCTTTCGCTCCAAAAAAATCTTTAACAGCGGCTTGATTGGCAAAACCCAACCTTCGCCTATATTGTTGAAAATATTCCGCCGTAATTGTGATTGCTTTTGACATATTTTTTTATACTTTTATATTCCTTAAGTAATCCGCCGCTTTTTCTGGTTCAATAACGGAAATTTCAATGCCCGTGCCAAACTCAAAGCCAGCTGGAGTGGTTGTTTTAGGTAAAATAGTAAAATGCCAATGAAAAAACGAATAATCGCCCTCGTCGCAAGGGGCTGTGTGTAAATAAAAATTGTAAGGGGGGTTGCTTAAGCCAGCATTGAGCCGGCCCATAGTTTGTTTTAAGGCCTCAGCTAAATCCAACTTTTCTTCTTCGGTTATTTGCTCAAAGTAAGACAAATGTTTTTTAGGGGTTATCACCATTTCAAAAGCCGCCTTTGAAGCAAACGGGCAAATAACTAAAAAATTCTTATTTTCAAAAACAATTCGTTTTTTGACCCTTTTTTCCCAATTATTCATCTGGCAATAAACACAAGAACCTTTTTCTTTAAAATACTTTTGGGCTGTTTCAAGGGTACGCCTTAAGCCAGCGTCAATTAAAGGTGTAGTTAAAATTTGCGAATGGGGATGGCCTTGAGACGCTCCGGCCTCCCTGCCATGATTATGAAAAATAGAAATATAGCCAACAAATTTTCTATCTTTTAAAGCCAAATACCTTGCCTGATAGACATCAATTAACTCTTTAATGTGCCTTTGCGAAATCAAAGCCAAATGTTTTTTGTGGTCTTTAGTTAAAACAACCTCATGAAACCCAGCCCCCATCATAGTTTTATATAAATTACCTTCTTGGTGTTCGTTTAACTTGTCTGTCGGAAAAACAGCCGGGAATAAATTGGGTAAAGCAAGGGTTGTCCAATTAGTTAATAAATCCTTAATTTCTGCTTTATTTAGCCCTATTTTTTTGTTCTCCCCTTCTTTAAAAACAAAAACATTTCTTCTAGAAATCAAAGTCGGGAAAATTTGATTTGTTAAATTACAAAATGGGCATTTGCCTTTAGCAATTTCTTTTTCGCTTTTCTTGTCTTTTTTAAACATCTCCGGCCTTTTTGCCCTGCCTGTAGCTATAACAACCCAATCCTTAGAAACAAGGTCGTATCTTAATTGCGAAGGAAACGAATTTTTAGTTGGCATAAGAATAATTTTATTATTCTTTTATTATACAGAAAGCCCCTAAAAAATGCAAAATAAAAAGGCATTCGTCATCAATAACAAATGCCTTTTCTCGTTATTTAAACTCTTAAGCAATTTTTTATTCTAGTCCTTCTTTCAAGGACTTCCCTAATCTTTTTATACCTTTTGTCAACCAAGTGCCAAAAGGTATAGAAAAGAACAACCAGTAAAACAAAAAAACCGCCTACAATTATGTTGATTACTGGCAGGTTGCCAACAACCATTGCGTCGCCGATAGTTCTAAAAAGATAGGGCAACGCTTTTGCACAAAAAATAAAAGGGGTTATTAAAAAAATTAAAAAAATATCAATAATTTTTAACCCCCATTCTTTATCCTCTAAGGAAAGCTGAATCCTCATCTCAATTCCTCCTATTTTTGCTGGCATCGCTTTTCAACTTACCAGCTTACTACTTACTACTTACTACTTACCACTTACTACTTACCACTTATTTACTCTCTTACCCTACCACCTTTTTAAGCTTTTGTCAATATCTGGGGCTTGCCGTTAACTACTGCTATTGTGTGCTCAAAGTGTGCTGTTAAAGAGCCATCTTTGGTTTTGTAGCCAAAACCATCATCTGACTTCTCTAGCTGTGCCCTTCCAGCTGCAATCATGGGCTCTAAACAAAAAACCATCCCCTCTTTAATTCTTAAGTGAGAGTTGGCCTTTTTATCAACATAATTAGGAATAGACGGGTCTTCGTGTAATTGTTTGCCAATACCGTGACCACAAAGCTCGGTAATAACTGAAAACCCTTGGCCTTCAATATAGTTTTGAATCTTCCGAGAAACTACTTCAAAAATTACCCCGTCTTTTACCTCTTCAATCCCTATTTTAAGGGCCTTTTTAGCTGTTTTTACTAATCTAGTAACTTCAGGCGAACCGGCCTCACCCACAATTAAAGTTACCGCCATATCAGTAAAATACCCTTTATATTCAATCCCTAAGTCAAGCCCAACAACATCCCCCTTTCTTAAAACATAATCACTTGGAGTGCCATGCACAACTATATCATCAACAGAAACGCATAAAGCAAAGGGAAACGAATTTTTTTCTTTCTTGGCTTGATAATTTTTAAAAGCTGGCTTGGCTTTATAATTAAAAATAAGGGCTTCCGCTAACTCATTCAAACCCTTAGTTGAAACACCCTCAACGGCTTTCTCTTGTAATTGAGCCATAACTTGAGCTAAAAGCTTACCCCCTTCTCTCATTAGGTCAATTTCTTTTTTTGTTTTAATGGGAATCATTTATTTGAGCTAAAATTTCCTCTAAAGCATCCGCCACTGCTTTAATAGAAAAAATATTAATTATTGTAAAATCAGCCATTGCAATGGGGCCACCTTTATCACCTTTTTCTATTTCAGCAAAATCCCTAGAAATAGCTTCCTCTTTGGTAAAGCTTCTAAATCTTAAATTTTCATCATTTTTTTGCTTAGTATTTCTATTTTCTAACCTTTTATGTCTTAGACCTGGGGGGGCATAAACAGCAATAACCTTTAAATTCTCGCCATACTTTTCTTTTAAAACTTTATATTCAGCCCAACTATAAAGCCCGTCAACCACTACATTGCTACTTTCTAAAAGCTCGTCTAATTTGGGCATATTTAATAAAGCAAAAGCGGCCATACCATGCTTTTCCCGAAAGCCCTCTCTTATTTTCCTTTCTTCGGCCTCACCTGCCACCCCCCTTCTTTTGGCCTCATCTAAAGTAATTTGGCCAAATCTTAAAAAAGCAAAACCCTGTTTTACCAAAAAATCAGAAACCAAGCTTTTCCCGGCGCCTGCCATGCCAACGATGGCTACAATTTTATTTTTCATTTTAATTCTTTTAAAATGTCGTTAAAAACCTTTTTAATTGATTGGTTACCATTAATTTCAATTACTTTGCCTTTTTTCTTATAATAACTAACAACTGGCAAGACCTCTCTTTTAAACCAAGCTAACCTTTCCTTGACCCCTTCTTCAGTATCATCTGCCCTTTTGATTAAACTTCCCCCGCATTTATCACATTTTTTAAGGTCTTTAAAGCCCACAAGGTACGGGATCAAACGGCCACACTTTTGGCACATTCTTCTATTTAAAAGCCGCTGTTTTATTTCTTTTTCTGAAAGTTTAAGATAAACTACTTTTTTTGTTTTATCCCAAACATACCACTCCAAAGCCATACCTAACATTTCCGCTTCAAAAACCTCTCTCGGGCTACCATCAATAATAAAACCCTTGTTTTTTGTGTCCTTTTCTATTTCTGCCATGCGATTCATCCACATATTAAAAATGATTGGCGTTGGCACTCTTAAACCCTTATCAACATACTGGGCAATCTTTTTCCCAGTAAAATCCTTGGTTTTAGCCCTAGCCCTTAACATTTTACCTGAGCCAATACAATCAAAACTAAACTTTTCTTGTAAGAGACGGACCTGCGTCCCCTTGCCTGACCCCGGGGGGCCAAGCAATATAATAACTTTTTTATTTTGCATATATTATTTATTCCATTTTAGCAAACTTTCTTATAAAAGAAAAGGCCGCTTTTCTCAAAGCCACTTTTC
>Ga0210051_1005784_pt1 | contig 11756 bp, 10 predicted proteins | sample CryGey092014_all_FD_185464 | JGI IMG/M metagenome (GOLD analysis project Ga0210051, IMG submission 185464) | Groundwater microbial communities from aquifer - Crystal Geyser CG23_combo_of_CG06-09_8/20/14_all (SPAdes) (version 2) | ecosystem: Environmental > Aquatic > Deep subsurface > Groundwater...
TTAAACATTATTCCGACCTCAACCGGAGCTGCCAAAGCCATTGGAAATGTTATTCCTGAGCTTAAGGGAAAAATGGATGGCATTGCTTTTCGGGTACCTACGCCAACCGTTTCGGTTTTAGATTTAATTTGTGAAGTTGAAAAAAAGACAACAGTTGAAGAGGTCAATTATACCTTTAAAAAGGCCTCCCAGAGAAAAGAATTTAAGGGAATTTTAGGAATCGAGGATGCGCTTTTGGTCTCTTCTGATTATGTTGGAAATTCCTTTTCAGCTATCGTCGATGCTCCCTCGACAATGGTTATTGAGAACCTGGTTAAAGTAGTCGCCTGGTATGATAACGAATGGGCATACGCCTGCCGATTAGCCGAGTTCACTGAATACATAGGTAAAAAACTCTAATGTTCAATGAAAATTAAAATTTTCATCTCACAGGGGGTCGGGGCTTTGCCCCGATTTTTTATTTAGGTATAATAAAGTAATGATTAAAAAGGGCGAATTATATTTTCCAACTAAAGAATTTCAAAAAAAAGCCTGGCTATCCGATAAAAAAATATATAAAAAAGCGGAAAAAAATCCGATTTTATTCTGGGAGAAATTGGCTAAAGAGCTTTTTTGGTTCAAATCTTGGAAGAAAACTTTTGAACATAGACCGCCATATTTTAAATGGTTTTTAGGTGGGAAAATAAACATTACCTCAAACATTTTCGAGAAAAATCCTTTGGGTTGGGATAAGATTAAAAACAAAGTAGGTCTAATTTGGGAACCGGAGCCGATTACTGATAAGCCAAGAAAATTAACTTACGAAGAACTTTTCAAAGAGATTAACAAATTTGCCAACGCCTTAAAAAAATTGGGTGTAAAAAAAGGAGATAGAGTGGGAATTTATCTGCCAATGATTCCCGAAGTGATAATTTCAATGTTAGCCTGTGCCAGAATCGGTGCGGTCCATATGGTCGTCTTTTCGGCTTTTTCATCGGCTGCTTTGAATATAAGATTAAAAATTACCGGAGCTAAAGTTTTAATTACCGCCGATGGCTATTATCGAAGGGGTCAGATTATTAATTTGAAAGAAAGTGCCGATGCGGGAATAAAAGGGACAGAAGTAAAAAAATTAATTGTAGTAAAGAGAGCGGGCAATGAAATTTCTTGGAATCAAGAAAAAGATATCTGGTATGAAGATTTAATAAAAAACGAAAGTGATTCTTGTCAACCACAAGTAATGGATTCAGAAGATATATTTTTTATCCTGCCGACCAGCGGAAGCACAGGCATTCCCAAAGCCTGCCTTCACACTTGCGGTGGTTACACTGTGCAGGCTTATTGGACCGGGAAATGGATTTTTGATTTTCATGAGGATTCAATTTTATGGTGCACTTCCGATGTTGGATGGATAACGGGAATAACATACACAATTTACTCACCCCTGCTTAATGGAATAACGACTTTAATGTTTGAAGGAGCGCCTGACTTTCCAACGCCAGATAGATGGGCGCAAATTATTGAAAAACACAAAGTGACGATTCTTTATACTGCGCCAACAGCCATTAGGATGTTTGAAAAGGAGCTAAGCTCCTTAAAGGAATATAAATTTGAGAGTTTAAGACTTTTAGGGTCAGTAGGAGAGCCAATAGATGAATCAGCCTGGCTCTGGTACTTTAAAGAAGTAGGGAAGGGTAAATGTCCGCTTGTTGATACCTGGTGGCAGACAGAATCAGGTGGGGTTCTTATAACTTCTTTACCAGGGATTGGTCCTTTTAAACCAGCTTTTACTGGATTACCATTTCCGGGAACAAAATTTGATATTTTTGATGAAAAGGGGAAGTCTCTGCCGCCTAATAAAGAAGGAAATTTAGTTATGCTTTCCCCTTTCGCCCCAGGACTTTTGAGAGGAATTTACAAAGATCCAAAAAAATATTTAGAAACTTACTGGAGTCAGTATGGTAAGAAAATTTATTTTACCAGTGATGCTGCTTACAAAGATGAAAATGGCTTAATTCGAATTGTCGGTAGGGTTGATGATGTAATTAAAGTGGCTGGCCATAGAATCACTACTGGAGAATTAGAAAATGCTGTTTCAAAACACCCCGAAATTACCGAATGTGCTGTTGTTGGTATTCCAGACGAAATAAAAGGAGAAGTACCCGTGGTTTTCGTAGTTTCAAAAGGAACTAAGCTCCTTAAGGATGCGGGGGTAATTAAAAAAGAAGTGATTGATCAAGTTAGAAAAGAGATTGGACCAATCGCCTTGCCAAAAGAAGTTTATTTAGTCGAAGATTTACCAAAGACGAGGTCGGGCAAGATTATGAGGAGGATTTTAAAAAGATTATTTACTGGTGAAGAATTAGGCGACCTATCCACTCTTGCCAATCCCGAAATCGTCGAAAAAATCAAAGGAATAATTAAATGACAAAATTAAAATCGAAAAAATATATTTTATGGTTTAAGGAAATCTCAGCAAAAGATGTGGCTTTGGTTGGGGGGAAAAATGCTTCGCTGGGAGAGATGATGGGAAAACTTTTTCAAAAGGGAGTTCAAGTTCCTGATGGTTTTGCTTTGACTACTATGGCCTATTGGTACTTTTTGAGAAAAAACAAGATTGATAAAAAATTAAAAGAGATTTTTGCGAAATTTAACCCAAAGAGTTTGGAAAGTTTAAAGGAAACTGGAAAGAAAGCACGAGAATTCATCTTAAGTGCCGATTTTCCTGAAGATCTAAAAAAAGAGATAATTAGGGCTTATCGAAAATTAGAAGAAAAATACGGTCAGAACGTTGAGGTAGCAGTGCGGTCTTCGGGAGTTTGCGAAGACCAACCTAGGGCATCTTTTGCTGGGCAATTCGAGACTTATTTGAATGTTTCTGAAAAAGAAAATTTGTTAGAAGCAATAAAAAAATCTTTGGCTTCAACTTTCAATGATAGAGTAATTGCCTATCGAGAAGAAAAAGGATTTTCTCATTTGAAATTTGCTCTGTCAATTGGCGTCCAGAAAATGGTTAGATCGGATTTAGCTTCTTCTGGTGTAATTTTTACATTGGACACTGAAACTGGTTTTAAAAATGTTATTTTAATCAATTCAATCTGGGGCGTGGGGGAAATGATTGTTAAGGGGAAGATTACACCAGACGAATTTTATGTTTTTAAGCCGACCCTAAAACAAAATTATAAACCGATTATTATTAAGGATTTGGGTAGAAAAACAAAAAAATTGGTTTACGACAAGAAAGGCGGTTTGAAAGAAGTTAATGTCCCGCCGGAACAACAGCTAAAATTTTCTTTGACTGATGAAGAAATTTTAAAACTCTCGAGGTGGGCCTGCCTGATTGAGGACCATTATCGGATTCCTCAAGATATTGAATGGGCAAAGGATGGCAAAACTGGTGAGCTTTTTATTGTTCAATCTCGGCCGGAAACGGTTCACGCTCCGAAAAAAAATCAATTTTACGAAGAATATCAAATAAAAGCTACCAAAAAACCAATTTTGACTGGCATTGCTATTGGAAATAAAATTGGCCAAGGGAAGGTTCACATTATTCCTAATGTTTCAAAAATAGGAGAATTTCAGAAAGGAGAAGTTTTGGTGACTAGAATGACAGATCCCGATTGGGTCAGCATTATGCGATTGGCTTCAGCAATTGTTACGAATGAGGGTTCTAAAGTATGTCACGCGGCGATCGTATCAAGGGAATTGGGGATTCCGTGTGTGGTTGGAACCTTAGAGGGAACTCAAGTTTTAAAAAATGGTCAAACTGTGACTGCAGATTGCACCCAGGGTTCGGAGGGGAGGATATTTTTAGGAGAGGTTCCATTTGAAATTAAAAGATATGATCTCAAAGAAATACCGAAATTGAAAACAAAAATAATGATTAATATTGGGGCTCCTGACGTTGCTTTTAAAACCTCCTTTTTGCCAAATGATGGTGTGGGTTTAGCCAGGATTGAGTTTATCTTGGCTGAAAAAATTAGAATTCATCCCCTGGCCCTTTATCATTACAAAAAAATAAAAGATAGAAAGATAAAAAATGAAATTGATAAATTAACTTATGGTTACAAAGATAAAAAAGAGTATTTCATTGATAAATTAGCCGAAGGAATTTCTCAAATCGCCGCGGCGTTTTATCCTAAACCAGTTATCGTTAGACTCTCCGATTTTAAAACCAACGAATACGCTGCCTTAATTGGTGGAGAAATTTTTGAACCTCAAGAATCAAATCCGATGTTAGGTTGGCGAGGGGCTTCGAGATATTATGATCCAAAATTCCAGCCAGCCTTTGAAATGGAATGCGAGGCAATTAAAAAGGCAAGGGAAATTTTTGGTTTAAAAAATATTTGGCTGATGGTTCCATTTTGCCGAACTCCAGAGGAAGGGAAAAGAGTTTTGGATTTAATGGAAAAAAATGGCCTAAAGAAAGGGGAAGACGAATTGAAAGTCATTGTTATGTGCGAAATTCCTTCGAATGTTATTTTAGCTGAAGAGTTTTTGGAAATTTTTGATGGAATGTCGATTGGATCCAACGATTTAACTCAATTAGCCTTGGGAATAGACAGAGATAATGCTAAAATATCTTATATAGGAGACGAAAGAAATGAAGCAGTGAAAGAAATGATTAGTCGGGTTATTAAACTCTGCCGCCAAAAGAAAAAATACTGCGGAATTTGCGGCCAGGGACCCTCGGATTATGAAGAATTCGCTGAATTTTTAGTTGAGCAGGGAATAGAGTCAATGTCGTTAAACCCTGACACAGTAATTAAAACTACTTCAATCGTAGCTAAAAAGGAAAAAGGTCGAAGTACTATTAATCATTAATTATTGACCGAGCTTCCATATTATGGAAGCGAAGGTGAAGATGAGGACGAAGTCCTCATCGCCATCAAATGACTATTAAAATATGGCAAAAATTACTTTATCAATAATTAAGGCGGATGTTGGGAGTATTGGCGGGCATATTAAACCCAGCCAAAAACTCTTAGAAACAGTCGAAAATTATGTCAAAGAAAAGGGCAGAGGGCAAATCCTCGATTATTACGTAGGTTTTACCGGAGATGACATTGCTATTTTGACTACTCATAAAAAAGGTACTTCAAATCCAAAAATTCACAAACTCTGCTGGGATGCTTTAACTGCCGGCACCAAAGTGGCAAAAAGCCAAGGATTATATGGAGCGGGTCAGGATTTATTAGTTAGCGCCTTTTCTGGCAATGTTAAAGGAATGGGACCCCAGGTGGCAGAAATGGAAATTGAAGAAAGACCAGCCGAACCATTTCTATTTTTTCAGGCTGATAAAACTGAACCGGGAGCCTTTAATTTACCACTCTATTTAGCCTTTGCTGACCCAATGCATTGTGCTGGTTTAATTTTGGCTCCGACAATCAAAAAAGGATTTAAGTGGTTGATTATGGATGTTTCTTTTACCAAAGCAGATAGAATTATTGAATTAGTTAGTCCGGAAGAGAGCTACGATTTAGCTTGTTTGTTAAGAGATAATGGTCGCTTCGTTGTTGAATCTATCTGGTCAAGAGCGACAGGTCTACAAGTGGTGGCAGCCAGCACTACTCGGCTTCATAATATTGCTGGAAAATATGTTGGAAAAGACGATCCAGTAATGTTAGTTAGGGCCCAGAAAGACTTTCCAGCTACTGGTGAAATACTTTCTCCTTATACGATAGGTCATTTCGTTTCAGGATTTATGAGAGGTTCTCACGCCGGACCTCTAATGCCAGTTAAGAAAAATTCTTCAATTTCCTTTTTTGATGGCCCGCCAATAGTGAACTGTCTGGCTTTTTCGATGAAAAATGGGAAATTGACCGAGCCGGCTGATGTTTTTGACCAGCCCTACTGGGATTATGTCAGAAATAAAGTTTCTCAAAAAGCTGAAGAAATAAGAAAACAGGGATTTTCCGGTGCAGCAATGCTGCCAATGTCAGAATTAGAATATACCGGAGTAATGGAAACTCTAAAAGAATTGGAAAAAAGATTTAAAGTTAGAAAAAAGTAAGTGTTAACTTTATCGGCTAAAATTCGCAAAGACCTTGGGAAAAAGGTAAAAGCTTTGAGAAAAAAAGGGATAATACCCGCTATTTTGTATGGGCCAAAAATAAAAAAGAATCTCTCTTTAGAAATTGACCAAAAAGAATTTGAGAAAATCTATAAAGCAGCCGGAGAAAGCTCTCTAATGTCTTTAGAAATTGAGGAAAGAAAATCACCGGTTTTAATTCATGAAGTAAAAAGACACCCTCTAACCGGAAAGCCAATTCATATTGATTTTTATCAACCAAGACTTGATGAAGAAATTACAGCCAAGATTCCTTTAGTTTTTGAAGGAGAGGCAATAGCGGTAAAGGATCTGGGAGGGACTTTGGTTAAAAATATTCAAGAGGTGGAGGTAAAAGCATTACCTCAGAATCTTCCCCACGAAATTAAAGTGGATGTCGAAAAACTTAAAACCTTTGAGGATAATATTTTGGTAAAAGATTTAATTTTGCCTGAAGGGGTGAAAGTTTTGAAAACACCTGATGAAATGGTGGCTCAGGTAATTCCGCCAGAAAAAGTAGAAGAAGAATTAGCCAAGCCAGTTGAAGAAAAAGTCGAAGAGGTTGAAAAAGTGGAAGAAAAGAAAGAAGAAAAAGAAGTGACAGCTGGCGAAGAATCCAAATAGTTTTATGATCAATCGAGTTTTTAAAATAGCCCTCTTATCTATTTTGGTTTTTGTTTTGATTTTGCCGTCTTTGCCGAGTTTGGCCATGGATCCCATTGAGGAGCGTCAAGCCCTGGAAGAGGAATTAAAAAAATTAGAAGAACAAATTGGACAATACGAAAAAGATATTACGAAGACTGCACAAGAGAAGAAAACCCTCCAAAATCAGATTTATATTTTGCAACAAAAAATAAAAAAATTAGAGCTTCAAATTCAACAAAGCAGTGTGGCCATAGAAGAGGTGGGGCTTCAAATTCGAGACACCGAAGCTTCGATTGAAAAAACATCTTTAGAAATAGAAGATTCAAAGAAAAAACTTGCCGCCCTTCTAAGAATAATCTACGAAGAAGACCAGAAATCTCTGATTGAAATTTTACTTTCTGAAACAACCCTTTCTGGTTTCTTTGATAATTTAGTGGCCTTGGAAACTTTGAATTCCAAAAACCAAGAAATTTTAGAAAATATTAAAAGTTTGAAACTATATCTGGAGTCAGAAAAGAAATCCTTAGATGAGGAAAAGGCGGATTTAGAGAGAATGCTTGAAATTCAAATGCTTCAAAAAAAAGAGGGGGAGACGACCAGAAAAGAAACAGATTATTTTTTAAAATTAACCGAAGCTCAATACCAAAAATATCTTCAAGAAAAGGAGGCAACCGAGAAAAAGGCGGCTGAAATTAGGTCGCGAATTTTCGAATTAATTGGGGTGCCAAAGGCTCCCACCTTTGGCGAAGCTTATGAGATTGCTAAAATGGTTGAAAGGATTACCGGGGTGAGACCAGCTTTTTTATTAGCCGTCTTGACCCAGGAATCAAATATTGGGAAAAATGTTGGCCAGTGTTATCTCAAAAATCCCACTACCGGAGATGGGGTGACCTCTGATGGAAAACCAGTATCCAAAGTAATGAAACCTTCGCGAGATGTAGAACCATTTTTACAAATTACCAAAGAGCTGGGGAGAGACCCTTATAATACTCCGGTTTCTTGTCCTATTCCCAGCGTGGGAGGATATGGTGGAGCAATGGGACCGGCTCAATTCATTCCTTCTACCTGGATGAGATATCGGGATGGGGTAAAAGAAATCACCGGGAAGGCAGCCGATCCCTGGGATATTAAAGATGCTTTTTTAGCTGCTGCCGTATATTTAGCTGATTATGGAGCGGCAAAACAAACTCCGGATAGCGAATGGAAAGCAGCCATGATTTATTTTTCCGGCACCACCAATACAAAATACCGCTTTTATGGCGATTCGGTAATAAATATTACCAAGCAGTATGCCGGAGATATTGAGGCCCTGGAAAGAGCGGGTTAACTTAAATTTTTCTCTAGGGTTTCAATAATCTTGTCTAATCTTCCTGCCATAATTTCTGCGATATTGTGCCAGGATTTTTTTATTCGATGGTCAGTAACCCTGTCCTGGGGAAAATTGTAGGTTCGGATTTTCTCTGCTCTTTTGGCCATACCTATTTGGGCTCTTCTTTTTCCGGATATTTTTGTCGATTCCTCTAATTCTTTTTTTTCCAACAATTTTGCTTCAAGAATCGACATTGCATTTTCTTTGTTTTGGAGCTGATTTCTTTCAGTTTGGGAAGTGACGACAATACCTGATGGCAAGTGGGTAATTCTGACAGCCGTATGTCTTTTTTGAACATACTGACCGCCGGGGCCGGAAGCGCCGTAAAAATCGATTTTTAAATTTTCTGGATTTATTTTAATCTCGGCTTTTTTAGGTTTTGGCAGAATTGCTACTGAAGCAGTTGAAGTATGGATTCTGCCTGATTTCTCAGTTTCGGGAATTCTCTGAACTCGGTGAACCCCGCCTTCATACTTCATTCTGGAAAAAACATCTCCATTTTTAAGTTCAAAGATAATCTCTTTAAATCCGCCAAGCTCAGTAGGATGGGAAGATAGGACTTTTTGCTTCCAACCCTGCGATTGCCCGTATTTTGAATACATTTTAAAGAGGTTTCCGGCAAATAAACTCGCTTCTTTACCACCAGCTCCGGCTCGGATTTCAACAATGACTGATTCTGGTTGAAGAACTTCTTCAGGCATATTACTTTTTTCGCTTTGCTTTTATTTCCTCTTTCTTTACTAGTCTCTTTCTAAATTTTTCAACTCTTCCCATCGTATCGATAATCTTTTTCTTGCCGGTATAGAAAGGATGACATTGAGAGCAAACCTCAACTTCGATGAATTCTTTAGTAGAACCCACTGTAAAAGTATTTCCACAGGCACATTTAACTTGAGCATTTGGATAGTATTTTGGATGTAGATTTTTTTTCATATTCAAGTATTTTAACAAAGAATCTCTTTTAAATCAAGGATTGCCTTCATTTTTAAAATGTGATATATAAAAGGATATGACAGAGACAAAAGAAAATAAAATAGATCTCAACCTCGAAGAGATGGCAAAAGCCGGTCTTCATTTTGGCCATCGGACTTCACGGGTCAATCCTAAAATCCAACCCTATCTTTACGGAGTAAGAAATACCGTCCATATTTTTGATTTAGAAAAAACAAAAGTAAAATTTGAAGAGGCTTTAAAATTTATTCAGCAACTCGTTTCGGAAAACAAAATCTTATTAATTGTCGGGACAAAAATTCAGGTAAAGGAATTGGTTAAAAATGTGTCAATTGAATGCGGCCTGCCCTATGTTGTAGAAAGATGGTTAGGGGGAACTTTTACTAATTTCGAAACGATTAAAAAAAGAATTGAATACTTTAAAGACCTTGAAAAGAAAAAAACTGAAGGAGGGTTAGAAAAATATACCAAAAAAGAAAGAGCCGAAAGTGATAAAGAATTAAAAAACCTAGAATTAAAATTTGGCGGAATAAAAAATTTAGAGAAATTGCCGGAGGCTATTTTTGTAATTGATATGAAAAAAGATATCTTATCTGTAAAAGAGGCGAGGATGAAAGGGATAAAAGTGATAGCCATTTCAGATACAAATTGTGATCCCACTCTGGCAGATTACCCGATACCAGCCAATGACGATGCCATCTCTTCAGTGAAATATATACTTGAGAAAGTTGCTGAGGTTATTAAAAAAGCAAAAAAATGATTTCAATAACTCAAATCAAACAACTAAGAAGCGAAACAGAGGTTTCGATAACCGAGTGCCAAAGAGCTCTTAAAGAGGCCAAGGGTGATTTAAAGATGGCCAAAGAAATCTTAAAGAAATGGGGCAAGGAAGTGGCCCAGAAAAAAGCTGAAAGGGTGGCAGGTCAAGGTATTATTGATAGTTACATTCACCCAAATAAAAAAATTGGAGTGCTTTTGGAGTTAAACTGCGAGACAGACTTTGTAGCAAAAAATCAAGATTTTCAACAGCTGGCTCATGAATTGTGTTTGCAGATTGCCGCCATGGGAGAAAAAATTCCCTTATTGAAACAGCCCTGGATTAAAGATGAAACGAGAACCATCAAAGATTTAATCGATGAATACATTGCCAAACTTGGCGAAAATATTGTTGTTAAAAGATTTGCGAGGTATGAACTTTGAATTAGTAGCCATAATAATTTTATTTGGTAGTTTTTTGGGGATGGCCGCGATTATTTCGCGAAAAATTCCAGTTTTGGCGGAACTACCTGAAGTTCCGGCGAGGGCTATTCGGAAAGACACCCTGTCAAAATTAAAGGAAAAAATTAAAGTTCTAAATCCTTTTAAATCTTTTTCCTATGAAATTTTTTTGCAAAAATTACTTTCGAAAATTAGAATTTTAAGCCTAAAAACCGATAATAAAACTTTCAACTGGCTTCAAAAATTAAGAGAAAGGGCTCAGAAAAAGAAAACCGAAAAAAGTGATACTTATTGGGAGGAGATAAAAAAAATGAAAAATGAAAAATGAGAAATTAAATTTGCCAGCGTAGCTCAATAGTAGAGCAGTTGCTTTGTAAGCATCAGGTTGTTGGTGCAAATCCGACCGCTGGCTCAAGTTATTATGGCTCTAACTAAAATTGTCATTACAGTTGGTCCGGCTGTTGAAGAAAGAGAAACTCTTTGCTCGCTTATTAAAACTGGAGCGAGCATTTTTCGTTTTAACCTAAAATATAATACTCATCGTTGGCACAGTGCTTTAATTCAAAAAACCAAGGAAGCTGCCAGAATAATTCGCCAACCAGTAGCTATTCTTTTAGACCTCCCCGGCGCGGATCGAAAAATCTCCTTTTCAACTCTCTTGGCTGAAAATTTAAAAGGATTATCTCTCGCCGCCAAACACGATGCCGATTTTTTAGCTATTTCTTTTGTCAGAAATAGAAAAGATATTGAATTCTTTAAAAAACAAGCTAAAAAATTTTCTTTATTAACCAAAATCTTAGCTAAAATAGAGACCAGGCAGGCCTTGGAAAATTTTGAAGAAATCCTCAATTCGGCTGCGGGCATCATGATTGCCAGGGGAGACCTCGGGAAAGAAATCCCATTTGAAGAGGTTCCCTATTACCAAAAAAAGATTATTAAGCGTTGCGCTGAAAGAGGGAAACCGGTTATTACTGCTACTCAAATGTTAGAATCAATGATTGATAATTCTTCTCCCACCCGAGCCGAAGTTTCCGATGTCGCCAATGCTATCTTGGACTACACTGACGCAGTCATGCTTTCAGCCGAAACGGCGACAGGCAAATACCCGATTGGAGCAGTTTCGGTTATGGAAAGAGTATGTCGCTTTTGGGAAGAGAAAAGACCACCAATTTCCGGTTTCAACTTCGATTTTCGCAATCAAACAGCCGCCCTCTGTTATTCGGCTTATCAGCTTTGGATGAGTCCATTCTGTCAAAAAGAAAAAGTCAAAGCCTTTATAGTTTTAACTGAAGGGGGCTTGACCAGCCAAATGTTAGCTCGTTTAAGACCAAATTTGCCCATTTTTGCTTTAACCCAAGATAAAAAACTAAGAGACAGGCTCTGTTTAGTTTACGGAGTTATCCCTCTTTATTTTGAAGAGGGAGAGGGTAATATTTACCGGAAAAGAACTCCTAAGGATATAGAGAAAATTTTAGTTGAGATTAAAAAGACTGGCCGGATAAAAAAAGGAGAAAAAGTAATTCTTATTTATGCTGAAGATTGGGG
>Ga0210051_1005785_pt1 | contig 11755 bp, 10 predicted proteins | sample CryGey092014_all_FD_185464 | JGI IMG/M metagenome (GOLD analysis project Ga0210051, IMG submission 185464) | Groundwater microbial communities from aquifer - Crystal Geyser CG23_combo_of_CG06-09_8/20/14_all (SPAdes) (version 2) | ecosystem: Environmental > Aquatic > Deep subsurface > Groundwater...
TAATATGAGAGAGTTAAACAATTATTTATCTGTGTAAATCTGTGTTCAAATCCGCGTGAATCTGTGTAAAAATCAAGTAGACTACACAAATCAACGCAAATAGAAAAACAGCTCAACACAAATTATTCAACAGCCTCAATATATAAAAAAATATGCACACCATAAAAACAAAACACATATGCGTCGCAGCGGGCATTTTTATATTTGCAATTGTAGCAACGCAATCTGCATTGGCTTTTTCTTTTTCAGATCTGCTCCATTGGAATCCGCTTGCTCCACTTGTGCAAAAAATCCAGCAATTTGAGCAAAGGATTTTGCATCGCGCGCCCGTGGCGCCAAGTCCCGTGGCGCCAAGTCCGATGCCGTCTATGGAAAATCAGGCATCTCCGCTTCCGATTTTGAAAAGTGTTTCTGATTATGAAGAGCAAGTGATAAATGTGGTCCAGAGTAGCGCGCCGTCAGTGGTAAGCATTATCGTGTCCAAAGACCTTCCTGTTGTTGAAGAATATTTTATCAATCCGTTTCAGGATTTCGGTTTTGATGTTCCGCCCGGATTTGGCATTCCGCAGTATCGGCAAAAAGGAACGCAAAAACAGGAAATCGGCGGCGGGTCAGGATTTGTGATTTCGCAAAACGGTTTGATTGTGACTAACAAGCATGTTGTTGTGGATACAGGGGCTGATTACACCGTGCTCTTTAACAACGGAACAAAAGTACCTGCAAAAGTTATTGGCCGCGGCCAATCGCTTGATGTCGCCGTGTTGAAAGTCAATGCTGATAATCTGAAGCCACTTCCCTTGGGAGATTCAGACGCATTAAAACTTGGACAAAGCGTCATAGCGATTGGCAATGCATTGGGTGAATTTCAAAATACAGTAAGTGTCGGGGTTGTGTCAGGGCTGAGCCGCACCGTGACTGTTGAAAACGAAGTGTTGAAAAATATTATTCAAACCGATGCGGCGATTAATGCGGGGAATTCCGGAGGGCCGCTCTTGGATTTGCGAGGACGAGTTATTGGCATAAATACCGCAATGGCGCGCGGCGCGCAAAGTATAGGGTTTGCCATTCCGATTAACCAGTTAAAAAAAGTAATTCAGCAGGTTTTGGCAAACGGCAAAATAACAACAGCGTATTTGGGCGTGCAGTACAGATTAATAACTTCGACAATACAAAAACAAAATGCATTGCCCGTTGATTACGGCGCGTGGATTGCTTCTTCAGGAAACAGCCCTGCGGTTGTTGCATCGTCGCCCGCGCAAAAAGCAGGACTAGTTGACGGAGACATTATTTTGTCGCTTGACGGAAAAAAAATCACGCAAGATAGTCCTTTGTCTGATATGATTCAACAGCATAACCCCGGAGACACCGTAACGCTTGAAGTAATGCGCCAGGGCAAAATTATGGAGTTCAAAGCAGTATTGGGCGAACGATAGCCCTACGGTTGTTTGGTGATATAGTGATGTGGTAATAAGTGGTAAGTTGTTTCGTTGTAAGTTATAATATGGGTATGAATCCTTTTAATCGTTTTACACATAAAGCCCAAGAAGTGCTTCAGCGCGCGCAGGAAATTGCTATGGAAAAAAATCAGCTTGAAATTTCAAGTTTGCACGTGTTGTTTGCTATGCTGTGGCAGGATGAAAGCGTGATTGCGGGAACTCTGGAGAAACTCGGCGTTGATATTGAAAAGTTTTCCGCACTGCTTGAACAAAAGATTAACGCCGCGCCGAAAATTTTTACCTTGGGCCAGCCGTCTCCGTTCGGCCAGTTTTACATTTCACAGGAATTGGTGCAGGCATTGCAAAAAGCGGGCGAAGTGATGACGCGGTTAAAAGATGAATATGTGACGCCTGAAACGTTGTTCATCGCGATTGCCAATATGAAAACGCGCGCCCGCGACGCGCTGGAGCAAGCTGGTATCGCGATTGCCGATATTGAAAAAACAGTTTTGGAGCTTCGGGGAAGCGACCGCGTGACAGAAGAAGGCGGTGAAACCAAGCGTAAAGTGCTTGAAAAATATACTACCAATCTTACCGAACTTGCCAAGCGCAAAAAACTTGACCCTGTTATTGGCCGCGAGCGCGAGCTCAGGCGCGTGATGGAAGTGTTGTCGCGCAGGACCAAAAACAATCCGATTCTCATTGGTGAACCCGGCGTGGGAAAAACCGCAATCGTGGAAGGTCTTGCGCAAATGATTGTGGCAGGCGAAGTGCCAGAACCATTAAAACATAAGGAATTACTGTCGCTTGATATCGGGTCTATGGTTGCGGGAACGAAATTCCGCGGCGAGTTTGAGGACAGGTTGAAAACCGCTTTGAAAGAAATCAGCGCGGGAGAGGGAAAATACATTTTATTTATTGACGAAGTGCATGTGATTGTGGGCGCAGGCGCCGCAGAAGGCGCGATTGACGCGTCAAATTTATTAAAACCTGCGCTTGCGCGCGGCGAGCTTCATGCGATCGGCGCCACAACCTTGAAAGAATATCAAAAATACATTGAACGCGACCCTGCGCTCGAGAGGAGATTCCAGCCGATTTTAGTTGAAGAGCCGTCTCGTGACGACGCGATTGCTATTTTGCGCGGGCTCAAGGAAAAATATGAAATTCATCATGGCGTGCGCATTACGGACGCGGCACTTGTCGCGGCTGTTGATTTGTCCATTCGCTACATTACGGACCGGTATTTGCCTGATAAGGCAATTGATTTGATGGATGAAGCTGGGTCGTCTTTGCGTTTGGAAATTGAAAGTATTCCTCAGGAAATTGATGAAGTGCGCCGGGGTATGCGGCGTTTGGAAATTGAAAAAGAGGCGTTAAAAAAAGAAAGCGATGCGCAGTCCCAAAAACGCAGCCGCCAGATTGAACATGAATTAAAAAATATTGTTAAAAAGAATGCGGAACTTTCGGCGCAATGGGAAAAAGAAAAGCAAGCGGTGGGCAAAGTCCATGAAATCCGCTCGAAAATTGAGCAGTTGCGTCAGGAATCCGAACAAGCTGAAAGCAAAGGCGATTTGACGCGCGTGGCGGAAATTATATACGGGTTGCTCCCGCAAGCGCAAAAAGATTTGGCAACGCAGGAGAAACGGGAAGAATCTATGCGTAAACGCGCCAAATTCGTCAAGGAAGCAGTAACCGAAGAAGAAGTCGGCAGAGTCGTGTCGCGTTGGATTGGCGTTCCTGTTTCGCGCATATTGCAATCCGAAGCGGAAAAATTTGCGAACCTGGAAAAAATTTTATCCAGCCGCGTCGTGGGGCAAGGAGAAGCTATTTCGGCAATCAGCAGGGCGTTGCGCAGGTCGCGCGCGGGACTTGGCGAAGTTGACCAGCCCATTGGGTCGTTTATATTTTTAGGTCCCACCGGCGTGGGAAAAACCTATTTGGTGCGCAATATTGCGGAGGTTATATTTGGCGATGAAAAAAATCTGGTTCGTTTGGATATGTCCGAGTATATGGAAAAATACACCGTGGCGCGGCTCATCGGGTCGCCTCCGGGATATGTTGCGCATGAAGAAGGCGGGCAATTGACCGAAATTGTCAAACACAAACCGTACAGCGTGATTTTGTTTGATGAAATTGAAAAAGCGCATCCTGACGTGTTTAATATTTTGCTTCAGATTTTGGACAACGGTAGATTAACCGACGGTAAGGGCAAGGTTGTTAACTTTAAAAATACCATTGTTGTGATGACATCCAATGTTGGAGGAGAGTATTTGAAAAAAATGGCTTCGTTCGGATTTGCAACTTTTGACGAAGGCCATTATCGTGATGAGAAAAACAAAATTATGGAAACATTGCGAAGCCACTTCAGGCCCGAGTTTTTGAATCGCATTGACGAAATTGTGATTTTTAATCCCTTGACGAAACGCGACATTGAACGCATTGTCCAGCTTCAGCTTGAAAAAGTCATTGAACGGTTGCGTACGCGAAATATCACGCTTGAAATTACGGATTCTGCAAAGCGCGCGCTTGCCCAGCGCGGATATGACCCGGAGTTCGGCGCGCGGCCGCTCAAGCGTTTAATTCAGCGCGAAGTGCTGGACCCGCTTTCCGAACGCATTATGCAAGGAACCCTCAAACCGAATAAAAAAGTGGTTGTGTCGGCAAAAGGCGAAGCGATTGAGATAAAAGCGTAAAATGGTTATTGGCAGAATGTCCGGTTCTCAAGTTCGCGAGCGCGCATATGACACTGGCATTTTGCTTGCACTTTTCGTGTTGTGGATGACCTATGGCGGATGGCGGGATATGTGGATTATTTGGGTGGCGTACGGTTTGTGCGCTATTGCGTTTGTTTTGATTCACGGATTGCTGGCACGCGAGCGATTGATGTACGGCGTGATTGCGGTTTTGGGAATTGCACATGCAGCCGCGTTTCAAGGAATGTTGCTGGTGATTTTAAGTGTTGCGCTTATAGCAATAGCCTTGTCAATACGGAGCGGGAAATATGCGCTTTGGGTCCGTGAGTATGCGTTTTTTTTGCTTTTGTGGATTATATTGTTTGACGGTTTTTACGCGTTATCAATTGCGGCTGCGCATGAGTGGGTGATATGGATTGGCGTTGTTGCGGGTATGGCGTTTGTGATGGATTTTTGCGTTTCCGAACGCGCCATTGCGGGCAATGTGTGGCGTAAGGCAGTTGTGTTAATGGTATGCGCGGAATCGTTTTTGATTGTTTCGTTTTTGCCGGTTTCCAGCGCTGTGCTTGCATTTGTGTGCGCGGTTTGTTCCATGTTTTTTATCAGGCATGGGGTATTGCGCTACGCGTACGAGAATTCAAAAGAAATTGTTCAAGAAGCTGTTTTAAGCGCTGCAATCATGTTGGTCACGCTTTGTGTGGCGTTTTTTGCCGCACCGCGTTGACCCGTAGTAGATTTTCAACATCCACCTTCGGTGGAATATAGACGAGTTGAAAATGCACTACAGGGCCTGCCCTGTAATAGAATTTCAACATTTGCTACGTGGGGCAGAAATATGTTTAGGAAATAATTAAAATAAAACATTCCCACATTCTTGAGAATGTTGGAATATCCAGTAGCAGATTTCTATGGATAAAATTTGAAAAATTTCTAACAAGGATTAATTGTTTTCGTTTTGTATTCGCTCTATTTCTTGAGATAACATCTGCATATATAAATTCAACCCTACGGCATTGATAGTGCCCGATTGTTCTTTGCCCAAAAGATTTCCAGCGCCGCGAAGCTCCAAATCCTGTTTTGCGATTTCATACCCCGCGCCCAAATACTGCAGGCGTTTCAGTATATTAAGCCGTTGTTTTCCTTGCGGTGTCATGCGCTTGGGATTATAAAACAAATACGCCCATGATGTCGCGTCTTTTCTGCCGATTCGTCCGCGCAGTTGATGCGTCTGCCCGAGCCCCAAGCGGGATGCGTCAGCCACAATCAATGTGTTGACATTTGAAATGTCCAAACCGTTTTCAATAATGGTCGTGGCAAGCAGAACATGGATGTCGCCGTTTTGAAAATCCGTAATTGTTTTGACCAGTTGCTGCTCGGGCATTCTGCCATGGATGATGCCGATGCGGATATGCGGGAGCAGAGCGCAAAGTTTTTCTTTTATTGTTTCCATAGTTGCGATGCGATTGTACAAAAAATACACTTGGCCGCCGCGATTGCATTCCAGTTCTATGGCTTGTTTTGCTTTATCCCATGAAAACGGCATCACGAATGTTTGTGTGGGAAGTTTTTGCGGCGGAGGCGTTTGAATCACGCTGATGGTTTTCAGATGCGTCATGCCCATGTACAGCGTTCTCGGAATCGGGGTTGCGGAAAGCGACAGAATATCAACTTCGTTTTTGAATTTTTTCAAACACTCTTTGTGTTTGACGCCGAACCGTTGTTCTTCATCAATGATAAGCATGCCTAAGTTATGAAACAAAACATCTTTGCTTAAAAGCCGATGTGTGGCAATGATGATGTCAATAGCTCCGCTTGCTATGCGTTGCAGAATTATTTTTTGCTCGGTGTGTTCTACCAGACGCGATACAAATGCGATGCGCAAGGGAAAATCCCTTAGCCGTTTTTGAAATGTATGATAGTGTTGATACGCTAAAATGGTCGTAGGCGCCAGCACTGCGACTTGTTTGTTCGCGAGCGCCACGCGCACCGCTGCCCGCAGCGCAACCTCGGTTTTGCCAAATCCCACGTCGCCGACCAAAATCCGGTCCATGGGTTCGCTTCTGTCTAAATCGCGCGAGATGTCTTTCATCACTTTGAGTTGGTCAGGCGTTTCTTCGTATGGAAATGATGATGCCAAAATGCGTTCTGCTTGCTCGTCTCGGCTATACGGCTGGCGCTGAGTTATTTTTCTTTGCGCATATAATGCCAAAAGTTCGTGCGCAAATTGGATAATGTCTTTTTTCGCTTTTTGTTTGGTGTGCAGCCATGTTTCGTTTCCGAGCCTATGGATTGTTGGCTTTCTAAATCCGTAATACGGTGAAAGTTTCTGTATATGCGAAAAAGGAACTAAAAGCCTGTCTGCGCAGGTTTGCATGCGCAGACAGGCGGGTTTGTCTGCACGCGCAGTCCCGCCTGCCAGTCGCTTGCGTTCCAGGCGCGTGCGGGCAGGCGCGTATTCAAGCACGCAATAGCCGCGGTTCACATTGGTTGTTGTGTTGATAAATTTCTCGTATGTTGCGCTAAGAGCGCGGCTGTTTGGCGAAGCGGTATATCCACGGAAAATGCCAATGCCGTGGTCAAGGTGCGTGACATAATCGTTTGCGGAAAACGAGTAGAGTGCGTGCGGAGGTTTGGCGCTTTGCAGTGTTGTTTGGAATTTTTTTGTATGGATATGCTGGATAATATTGCCTAAAAATACAATCCGGAAGAGTTTTGCGCCCGGTGGAATAATAATGAGTGTTCCTCCTGCAAACGCGAATTCCCCGTGCGTTTGTGGAAAATCAGTTTTGATATATCCGAGTTCGTCGAGTTTTTGAAACAGCACGGCAAGTTTGTATGCGCCGCCGATTGTTAAAAACAGCACATGAGATTGCCACCATGTCCGGGTGCGTGATGCTCGTTGGATGAGCGTGAAATTTTTTACAATCCAATCAGAATCTTTTTCCAAAAAGAACGGATGAAATGCGGGTATGCATACAGTTGTGTTTTGAAGCATAGGTCAACAAGCGAGCCACGAGGCCATGAGACGGATAGCTTTTGGCGCGACTGATTTTTCAAACACGATTCGTTCTTCTGCGCTGAATCGTTTAAGCACGAATGTTTCGGATTTACCTTTGGACATTGGCGGCCTGATGCCGATGCGCAGCCGCGGAAAGTTTTGCGTTTTAAGCGCGCGTATAATTGATTCTACGCCGTGATGCCCCGCTGCCCTGCTTGATGCGGTAAACTTCACGTTTCCTGTTATGAGGTCGCTGTCGTCGTGGATGACGAGGAGGTGATTTGGACTGGCGCCGTATTTTTTAAGCAACTCTCGCGCTACCGTACCCGATTCATTCATGTAGGTAAGCGGACGCGCATATACCACCTCGCCTGCGCGGGCAGGGGGAGTTTTCTTTATGGTTATTTGTATTGTTTCAGCATGGCACTTTTTGTTTTGTTTCCATTTCAGTAAAGGAGCGGACATGCTGCTGAAATATGTATCCAATATCAATTGTCCTGCATTGTGGCGCGTTGTTTGGTATGGAGCGCCGGGATTGCCTAAAGCAAGAATAATTTTTGTCCCAGTAGGAGAACGACGATAATTTCGTGCCATTGCGGTATTTGATATGTTTGTTCGCGGTTTCATAGGATTGGAATTTTGCTGCAGGGCATACCATTTCTTGAATCTTGAACCTTGGATCCTGAATCTTGAACCTTGGATCTGGTGCTTGCTTAGGATTTAGCGCTTTCCTTTACGCACGAGTGCAAAGTGTTGATAGAGATTTTGCCCCACAGAAGCCTACGGAGTCTTGTCTTCGCAAGAACTTTGTTCTTGCGAAGACTTTACTAAATGTTTATTCTTGTTGCATTATTGATTTTCAGTATGCGTGACTCCTTATTTATATAATACAACCATATTTTCTTTTTCCCGCTTTGCTGGATGTTGAAAATCTACTACAGGGAGAGTATACTATACCCTGTAGTGAATTTTCGACTTAATCAGCGTTTATTCTCGTTACGTTATTGACCTTTAGCGTACGTGGCCATTTCTTCCCGCGATAACCAATCATGCTTCCTTTGTCGCTTCGCGACTCGTTAAAAATCTACTACAGGGTATACTTTAATTGTTTACTATGTCAAAAATACGCGAATTTTTAGGAGAATTGCTTGAGACCGTGCTTATTTCCCTGGTTATTATTGTACCAGTCCGCTTTTTTATTATCCAGCCGTTTTTCGTCAAGGGCCAATCCATGGAACCGAATTTTCATGAAAATGATTATATCATTGTTGATGAATTGTCATACCGATTCCGTGAGCCGGTACGTGGTGAGGTAGTTGTACTGAAATCCGTAACGCTCGCGAATCAGAATCTTTTGAAGCGCATTGTAGGCCTGCCGAATGAAACAATTGAAATTCAAAACTGGTCAGTCGCCATTTGTACAACAGGCGAGTCTTCGTGCGTGACTTTGCATGAGCCGTATTTGCCCACCGGACTCGTGACAGAAGGCACTATGCGCATATCATTGAATTCTAATGAATATTTTGTGTTGGGAGATAACAGACAGTTTTCGTATGATTCTCGCAAATGGGGAGTGCTTGCTCGAACAGATATCATAGGACGCGTGTGGGTGAGGTTGTGGCCATTTGATGCAGCAACCGTATTTGCCGCGCCTGCATATCAACCCGCGCCGTAAGGTCTTCACAAGAACAAAGTTCTTGCGAAGACGAGGCCCATATAACAATGGCCAAAGAGTGTTAAAAACACTTTCTGGCTCCAAAATTTAATAGTAGGCTTCTAACGGGGTTTAAAACACAGACATGAAAACATAATTATTTCTTATGGGTATGCAGAAAAAACAAATTTTAAAAACAAAAAAGGCGATAGCACGCAAACGCAGCCAGGGTACGCAAACATTTCAGGCGCCAAAAGGCATGCACGACATATACGAACCGGACATTGCGCTGTTTGATGATTTGCAGGATGTAGTCAGGGACCTGGCGCGCGCGTACGGATATCAGCATATTGAAATTCCTGTTTTGGAAGACAAGGATTTATTTGTGCGCAGCGTCGGGTTAGATACCGATATGGTGGAAAAAGAAATGTATGTGTTAAAAACCCGCGGGAGAGATATATTGGCATTGCGGCCCGAAGGAACTGCGGGAGTTGCGCGCGCATATATCCAAAACGGGTTTATGTATATGCCTCAACCGGTCAAGTTGTGGTATTGGGGACCGATGTTTCGCTACGAAAACCCGCAAGCAGGCAGATACCGTCAGCATATTCAAGCCGGGTTTGAGTTCCTTGGAGCAGACAATCCGATTGCTGATGCGGAAACCATGCAACTTGCTGTGCGCATCGGAGAATCCTTCGGATTGAAGAATGTATGCGTGTATCTCAACAGCATCGGATGTTCCGCATGCCGCGTATCGTATCGCAAGGCGCTGAAAGCGTATTATCGGACCAAGAGCAGAAAATTGTGTTCAGATTGCAAACGCAGGCTTCACACAAATGCGCTGCGTCTTTTGGATTGCAAAAACGAAACATGTATGATGTTTCGTAAAGACGCGCCCGAAACACTGGGATATTTGTGCAAGGATTGCTCTGCGCATTTTAAGAAAGTGCTGGAGTTTTTGGATGAAATGAAAATCAATTATTTTTTGGACCCGTATTTGGTGCGCGGTTTGGATTATTATAATCGGACAGTGTTTGAGTTGAAAGCGATTCCTTCGCAACAACAGCCTATTGACGGCCACGAGCAACAAAAGGAGCCGCTTTCGTTCGGCGGTGGCGGCAGATACGATTATTTGATGAAAATGCTTGGCGGTCCGGATACAACCGCGGTTGGATTCGCGTTGGGCATTGACCGCATGGTGGAGATTGCCAAACAAGAGCAGGTAAAAGCGAAAAAACAAAATCCGCGCGTATATGTTATTCAAATGGGCGATATTGCGCGGACCAAAGCGTTGCAGATGCTGGATATGTTGCGCGCGCAAGGAATTTTTGCTGGATTTGATTTATGCCGTGACAGCATCAAGGCCCAATTCCGTTCTGCTGACCGCCTCGGTGTACGCTATGCGCTGATTATCGGCCAAAAAGAAGTGGTTGACCATGAAGTGTTGATTCGTGATATGGAAACCGGTATTCAGGAAAGCATTCCTGAAGAAAAAATGATTGAGGCGCTCAAAGAGCGATTGCGCCTCGCGAGAAAAGATAAAATAAATCATACGTTCTATGGCGTACCATCCTGATTGTTTATTATGTAAGATTATTGCCTGTAAAGAACCCGGGAAAAAAGTTTGGGAAAACGAGGCATTTGTCGCTATTGAAAACAAATATCCCAAGGCGCCTATCCATGTGTTGGTGATGCCCAAGGACCACATTGAAAAAAGCGATACCATGTACGGCGCCACTCCTGCTTTTTGGAATGATTTTATGGCAGCTATCGCTGCGGTGATTGCGCACTATGGGCTTGATAAAACCGGATATAAATTCGTAAACAACGGCGCCGGGTACAATCATTTTACGCACGAACATATGCATGTGTTGGGCGGCAGCGAAGAAGAGCCGGCAGGCGTGACATAAATTCGTTCTGTAAGAATGCAAACATTAGGCATAAGTCATATTACTCTTACGGTAAAAGATATTCAAAAAGAATGTCAGTTTTATTCCGTTCTTTTTAGTTTAGTGCGCGCTTTGAAATAACCGAAGATACATTCTTAAAGGGCGTTTTTAAATTTCACCTGCGTTCAATCGGTATTCCTGTTTCATTTCGTGAACCCCGCACCACGGGTTTACACCCGTGGCTTCCTGTGGTGCGGGGTGAATATACAGAAACCGATCGGGATGCAGTTTTTGATTATAAACAAATAGGGCTTGATCATTTTGCCATTCAAATTCCCGATGAAAAAGAACTTGAGATGATACATGGGAAAATTGTGAAGGCGTGGAAGGCAGTGGACCAGAATGTTTTAAACGGAAAAACCAAAGGGATTGAGGTGTGTCAGTATACGGGAAGAAAATACATTTGTTTTTACGACCCGAGCGGGATTCCCGTTGAGTTCTATATACCCCGTAGTGAATTTTCGACTTAATTATTAACATTTATTCTAGCTAAGTTATTGACTTTTAGTATATGAGCAATTTCTTTACACAATACCATATTTTCTCTTGTCGCTTTGCGACTAGTTAAAAATCTACTACAGGGTATAGGAAATTAAAGCATGGATATTGCGTAATTTTGTCTTATACGCTATACTCATTACACACGATTAATGCTCCAAAACAAATAGAGTTATGGCTGTTATAGTTCGAAGAAAGAACAACGAACCGTTATCAAGCTTTTTGTATCGGGCGACCAAGCGGATTCAGAAATCAGGCGTTCTTTTGCAAGCGCGCAAAAACAGGTTTTACAAAGGCAATACGTCAAAAGATAAGCGGTGGCGCGCGGCGATGCAGCGTTTGGAAATGGAACAGGAAATACACAAATTTTTAAAACAAGGATATGCTTTGAATGAAGCGGTTGTCCGTGCGCGCAAGATGATGAAAGGCATTACCAAAAAATAAAGAGTCATCGCGAATACCACGAATAGGGCAGGTAATAACGCGAATTGACTTGTTGAGGTGGTAACAGTATTCGCATTATTTTT
>Ga0210051_1005794_pt1 | contig 11745 bp, 9 predicted proteins | sample CryGey092014_all_FD_185464 | JGI IMG/M metagenome (GOLD analysis project Ga0210051, IMG submission 185464) | Groundwater microbial communities from aquifer - Crystal Geyser CG23_combo_of_CG06-09_8/20/14_all (SPAdes) (version 2) | ecosystem: Environmental > Aquatic > Deep subsurface > Groundwater ...
CTTTTATTTTTTCAAAAAACTCCAGATTCCTCACATCTCTTTTTCATACGATATCTGTTTCCGTAGCCGCTCTGCTTATTTTTGTAATCGTCGCCCCGCTTGCCTCAGCCCTCTTCGAATTTCTGACCTACTCGATGACAAAGCCTATGCGCATGGGAGATGTCTTTTTTGCGGTAAAACTTTCTTTATTGACTGCGACCATAGCTTCATTTCTCGCAATCATAACCGCCTTACCCGTCTCTTGGCTTCTCGCAAGAAAAAAGATTCCTGGTAAAATTGTAATCGATACAATTCTCGATCTGCCTCTCGTCATTTCGCCGATAGCTTTAGGCGCAATGCTTCTGCTCTTCTTCAAAACCGCGCCCGGAGAATTTATAGAAGAACTATTCGGCCCGTTCGTATTCGAGGTGAAAGGAATTATTCTCGCTCAATTCGTTGTCATAATTGGGCTCGCTATCAGAATGATTAAATCCATTTTTATGGAGATTGATCCCGAATACGAAACAATAGCGCGCACTCTGGGTGTTTCAGAAGCAGGCGCCTTCTTCAAAGTCTCTCTGCCGATGGCAAAGAGCGGAATCGGGTCTGCATTCATTATGGTCTGGGCGCGCGCGCTCGGCGAATTCGGCGCTACTGTAACTCTGGCCGGAGCCATGCCGCTAAAGACCTCTACAATTCCGGTTGCGATATATCTCAGTTACGGCGTTGCGGACATTTCAAGCATGATGGCTCTGATTCTTCTCGCTGTGATTATCGCATTCATAATGCTCATCTCGATGCGAGCTCTTGGTTCTGCTAAACTCAAACAGGTTTCGTAATATGAAGAATGCGCTCTCCATTTCGAATTTGAAACTTGCACTCGATTCTTTTTCTCTGGAGAATATTTCTCTGGAATGCAAAGCAAAAGAATATCGCATTCTGCTCGGTCCCACCGGCTGTGGAAAAACTACTCTGCTTCGAACAATACTTGGAATTATAAAATCTGAGTCCGGAAGAATCGTGCTCAACCAAAATGATATTTCCGAAGATTCTATTGAAACCCGAAAGATCGGATATATTCCTCAACATCAATTTCTTTTTCCGCATCTTAGCGTAGAGAAAAATATTCTTTTCGGAGCATCAAGATTCGAATCTTCGAAAAGGAAAAAAATCGCCGAAGAACTTTACAGTATGCTGGGCATCTCCCACTTGAAGCAAAGAAGCGTAATAGAATTATCAGGAGGCGAAAGGCAGAAGGTTGCGCTTGCGAGAACACTAGCGTCGAAACCTCTAGCGTTGCTTCTTGACGAGCCTTTCTCTGCGATAGATGAAGGAGGACGCAGAGCATTATGGTTTGATCTGAAACGCATCGTGACGTCGCTCGAAATTCCGGTTCTTCATGTAACCCACAATCTCGACGAGGCATACACTCTGGGTGACGCAGTCACTGTCATGATTGCAGGAAGGCTTGTTCAAAGCGGAAGACCAAACGAAATCCTTGAAAGACCTGAAAGCGAAACCGTCGCGTCTTTTCTCGGATACAATAATATCTTTCGATGCGGAGTAGAAGTATTCCAGCCGAAAGCAGTTGCCAAAAGCGAGTGCGGAATGAATTTTGTTCTCCCCTGCGCCGCGCACAATAAAATCGTCACCGTTTGCATAAGACCTCAGGATATAAAAATCATTCGAGAAGACATTCCGATAAGAGAAGAACTTGCGGCAAATGTTTTCAACGGAGAACTTACCGAGCTTTACTTTTTACCTGATATTTGCATCGGTCGATTTAAAGCCGATGGAAGCAAAAACAGATTCGATCTGGAGATGAAATTTCCTGCGGCGATAACGGGCAGATACGGATTATTCGCAGGAAAAAAGATCCGAGTCGGCATCTGGACTCCGAACATCATCGTATGGAATGTTTATTGAAATTAGTATCAGTTCCTATATGCTCTACGGAAATTAAATCATTCAGGAGGAACTTCAGATGTCAAATGCGGCAACGAAAGAGGAACAAGCTCTGGTGCTTATCAAACCCGATGCAGTCTCTAAATCACTGACAGGAAATATCATAACAATGCTGGACAGCACCGGATTGAAGATGGTAGGAGCAAAAGTTGTAAAGGTTTCTAAAAAATTAGCGGAGACACACTACGCAGAGCACAAGGGAAAACCTTTTTTCAATTCTTTAATCGAGTTCATTATGGGCGAAAAATATACTCCAAGAGTTGTTGCAATGGTTTATCAAGGGCCTAATGCAATAAAAGTTCTTCGTAAACTTGCCGGAAACACGAATCCCGAGGATGCAGAGTTCAACACGATAAGAGGCAAGTATGGTAGGATAAATTCCAAAACCAAAGAATTCGAAAATGCGGTCCATATATCCGATTCACCGGAAAGCGGAAAGCGTGAGATAGCACTCTGGTTTAGACCGGAAGAGCTTGTTGAATAATAAGCTTTTTTCTTTCATGCTTAGGGTTGTACAAAAAGCGTTTACATTTGTCATTGCGAAGAGCGGACTCGCAGAGTCATCGCGGCGAAGAACGTGTGAAATAATTGAAAAATGAAAATTGGAAAAATAAAATTTTCAATTTGCACTTTCCAATTTTCAATTTTCAATTTGCACTTTCCAATTTTCAATTTTCAATTTGCACTTTTCAATTTTCAATTTTCAATTTGCACTTTCCAATTTTCAATTTTCAATTTGCACTTTCCAATTTTCAATTTTCAATTTGCACTTTCCAATTTTCAATTTCAAATATTATAACTCGTCAATGACGTCTCGCGTCAATGACGCCTCGCACGTGCTTGATAAGCATGCGTAGCAAAAGTTTTAGGGAAACTCCAGCTTAATTCAGCGCCAGTACCAGAGCTCACGGATGAATTGAAATAGATATGCTCCACCCCACTGTATAATCTGAAGCTTTCTCTTTCCTCCAATACGTTTGGGCTCATCAAAAGGTATCTCAGTGATCTTCAATCTTCTTTTTACCGCCCTAACCGAAAGCAAAGGTTCAATACCTAGTGTTGTCATCCATAATTTTTCCGGAGCGTAGCTCTCGTCTTTATCAAGATCTAATTCGTAAAATAATTTTGTTCTATATGCTCTCAGCATTACCATAGCGTCCGTATAATGGCCTCCATGAAGGAAATTAACGGTTTTAGTGAAAAGCCAGTTGCCGAACGCAGTAGTAATATCATCATCTTCACTCTTCGCTTTTCCAAGATATCTCGATGCAATCACCATGTCATAACCTTCTTTCATCTTTTCAACAAGCGCAGGAATAGACTCAGGTAAAGAATTTCCATCTGGACTAAATGTGACAACAACATCCTCATTCACATGCGCAAAACCTTCAACATAAGCATGCCTCAAACCTTTTTTCTTCTGAATTATAACTTCGTAACCTTGTCCCCTAGCCCATTCTGCTGTTCCATCAGTAGATTGTCCATCAACCACAATTATTCTATCCACCCATTCTCTATTAATCTTGGGCATAATAGCCTTCATTCCATCTATTTCATTTAAAGTAAACACAAGCAGAGCGCTTTTCATTCATACACCTCAAAAAATTCCGTTTCTCTTACTAAAGAAAAATTACTTTTTACCGCAGAGGCAACTGCGCATTTGTCCGTTGTCTCCAGTATCGGCGCATCTATTGTGACAAGCGCAAAAGGCAAATGCGATGCATGAAACTTTTCTACAATAAATATCGCTTTACCGCGCAATGAATATACCTCTCCAACTACCCGAGCTCTATTCTTTGGATGACTCAATTCCGGATTATATGGCCAATCTGATGAAAGAGGATTCTGCTGAGGATAGCTTACCCAGAACTGCGCTAAATCAGGAATGACGCCGATAACTTTTTCGCCATTTGCCCTATTCTCCGCCCATTTCACGTTTTCATTCAAATCATAAAGCACTGAATATGTAATTCGATTTGTCTTTATCCCTTGTGCTCCTCTCAAAACTCCTCCCAAATCATAAGTCAATAGATTCGCATTCATATCGCGGTATACATAATTAATTCTTCCGAAATGAAAGAATAAAATTGCGGAGAGAGCAAGCGGAAGACTTATCAAAGAAAACAATTTTTTTCTTTGAATACCTAGCCGTTCCAATCCATCTTCAAAGAAAAACCACAAAATAGTAAAGAGCGGGCCTGAAGCTAATGCTGTTGATGGATATCCGACAGAAATGGCCACTCCCCAAGCAGTTATCAAAGAGAGCATTACAATACGAATTCGAGAAACTTTTTTAGTCAGAAATGGTGATGCTCCAAGCAATACATAAAATAAAAATATGCCGTGAAACATGCCCGCGTAAACAAAAGGATTCATAATCACAGAAATCAAAATAGAAATGAAAAGAAGAAGAAGTCCCAAAAATTTAAATGCAAATGTTTTCATTCGGCCAATCAAAATTCCTACAGCCAATCCAACAAGGAGAGACGGAATAGCGATAGGATTAATGAAGAGAACAGATAAAGTCGGGCCGAGGTAAACTCCGTGCTGAGTAAGCTGAATCCAAGTTGCCGGAATAGCTCCAAACATAAGAAGCCACAGCCCATAGATAATCGAAGAAGAGAAGAGAGCCAACCACGCACGCAGTTTTATCCCGTCACCGGTTATCAAAGGAAGCAGCAGAATCGGAAAATAAAAATTCTGTCGAGTTAAAGGTGAGAGTCCGATTAAAAACCAAGATATCAAAAACAAGTTTTTTCTATCAGAAAGGCGCATTGCAAGTCCAATCGTAATGAAGAATACCCCGTCGATAGAATTCCAAGGCATAATCGGAAAGGTATGAGCACAAAACACAAAAGAGATCACCGAGAGCGCAAATCTCGTAATTATGTTCAATTCCTTTTCAAAACTCTTCTCGATCATCAAAGTCCAGAGCCATGCGATTACTGCAAACTCTATCCATGGAGCCAGCCTCGACCACCAAAGCAAGCGTTCTCCAGCCCACAATAAAAAATGCGCATGAAACATTTGAGTAAAAACCGGTCTCAAAGAAATATAGTCTCTGTGCGGCATCTGCCCGTCGAGAAGCCTTCTACTTCCCGAAAGCATATAGCCTTCATCAGTGGGATTAAATCCAAGATGCGAATAGAGAAGTTGACAGGCAAAAGAAACCGCAATAACAAAAATTAAACCTTGAACTAATTTAGACAGATAAAACGGCTTACCGCGCAATAAAAACATATTCGCCATCCGTTTTGTGTACAATTTCAATAAGTATTTTCATTATTTCACAGCACTGAATTTCTAAAAATTATCTGAGAGCCCCCATTCTCAAATCTGAATGGGACTTTAAATAATTTTTCCAGCCGTTCTCTGACCAAATAATGCCTTTCCGGCGGAACAAATAAAAGCATAAATCCTCCGCCGCCGGCGCCCAACAATTTTCCACCTATTGCTCCAGCCGACCTTGCCGCTGAATAGATGCTGTCGATCGCAGTGTTTGTAATTCTATCGGAAAGAGAACGTTTTATCATCCACGCTTCATGAAGCATCTCACCGAATTCTTCCAGAGCTCCATTACCTTTCAAAAGTTTTACTGCAGAGTCTACCATACTCCTCATCTCTCTTAATGCTGTTTTGTGATCATTGATATGCTTTATCTGTTCTATTGCTATCTCAGGAGCATTCCGAAAGATACCGGTAAAATAAAGGAGAAGATGGCTTTCAAGAGTAGCCACGCGCTCTGGAGGAATATCCAGAGGAATCACCTTGAAAGAATTGTCAAAAAAATCAATTCGATTTAATCCGCCAAAAGCCGCCGCGATCTGATCCTGAGAACCGACAGCTTCTCCGATACATTCTTGTTCGATTCGAATAGCATTTTCAGCAAGTTCGTAAGGATTTACATGTTTTCCTTTTAGAACATGAAGAGCATTTAAAAGTCCAACAATGAATGACGAAGATGCGCCAAGCCCGGTTCTTGCCGGCAAATCTGCCGCATGAGTAATCTCAAGGTCTTTGTCAATTCCCATAAACTTCAAAGATTTTCTGACAGCCGGATGCTTTATCTCTTCAACTGTCTTCACCAGTTCGGTTTTAGTGTAGACCACACGAATCTTGTAATCGAAAAATCCCGGAAGTCTCCTACAATTTATGTAGCAATATTTGTCTATCGAGGTCGATAAGACTGCTCCCTCTTCTTCTCGATACCATGCAGGATAATCAGTTCCTCCTCCGAAAAATGAAATTCGAAACGGCGTCTGGCTGATTATCATTCTATAATTCCTTCAGAATATATTTTTAACATAATTCAGTTCGTTCTCTTTTCCAAAATATTTCTAACTAATGCTATCGAAGTTGCCACGCTAAGCAAATCTATTTTTCCGTTGTCCAATGCAGAAAACAGATCTTCCTTTTTCATGAGAAAAACATCCATCTCTTCGAGATCACCTGAATCAGGTTCAGCTACTTTTTTTGCGCCTTCGCAGAAGAAAAAAAACGCCTTCCCGCATCCATAATTTGCGTGGAGAGTGTAAGAGCCGATGCTCTTCCAATCATTCGACTCATAGCCTGTCTCTTCCAGAAGTTCCCGTTTTGCCGCATTCAATGAAATTTCTCCGTCTTCGATCATTCCTGCCGGAGTCTCAAGAATCACTTTTCCAATACCGTTTTTGTAACTCTTCTCCATAACAAACTCCCCTGATTCAAGCATCGCAAGTATCACAACAAAATCCGGTAATTTAAGTCTGATGTAATCCTTCACAACTTTTCCGTTCGGAAGTTCGACATCCTGTAGGTAAACTTTCAAATAAGGTTTTTTTTCAAGAATCAGCCGTTCAGAAATCAGATTCCAAGGTTTCAATGTTTTTGGCATAACCAAAAATCTTTCAGAATAAAACTGCAATGTCAACACACGATAACATTTTGGAGATTCTTTAGATTGCTTCGCCTTCGGCTCGCAATGACAAAAGGCTACTTTTTAGACAGCCCTGGCTACCGTTCGAATGCGCCGCAAGCACCAAACGGTACGTTACACCAAATGACCGAGCCATGTATCGGCGCTGATGACCGTAATCGGGCCTGATTTTTTATACATGCCGGGACGCAGAATGAGCTGAATACCTGGTATGTCAAGCTGATCGCAAAAATAGCGGAGCGAATGGTCAATCTTGTCTTCGGCGAGTTTGGCCTCAACCGCAAACCATGGTTTTCTATTTTTAGTAACCAGAAAATCGGTTTCGCGTCCAAGCCGGTCGCGAAGGAAATACAACTGAGCATCGCGGGTCAAACCCAGGGCATTCCAGTATGAAACCGCCTTGAACAAATGACTGGCAACACAATTCTCGAACCGTACAGACTCGGAAATAATCTGCGACCAGTCCCATAAATAAAGTTTTGGCATTTTGCGCAGGCTACGGCTAATACGGGTACTAAAAGGAAGTATACGGAAAACGATATAAAGACGTTCAAATATGGCCAGCCAATTGAGAACCGTCGGCACGGAAATCCGCAAATCCTCGGACAAGGCCGTGGCGCTCAAGAGGGCTCCGATCTTATCGTTGAGCAGAATCATGAGATTTTCCGCAACGCTAAGCAACTGGATTTGTGTCAATTCACGTAATTCTTCATTGAGGAGCAGTCCGCGGCGCTGCCGGGACCAGCGGCGGTGCTCTAATTCGGATCCGCTTAGAAACGGCTCGGGGAAACCGCCGAACTTCATCAACTCATTGAGGCCGGTCAGCTTTGGGTGCGGAGTTTCAATGTTTTTAGGCAGGGTTAATTCAACCGAATGCAGTTCTTTCAGGGACAGCGGATGCAGCGCATGAAGATAGTATCTGCCGGTCAGGCTATCGCCTGATTTCTGGTAACAGTCGAGCCGGGCACCGCCGGTAATCAGGATATGCAGTGATTCCCGGTATTTGTCGAATATGCCTTTTATCAGAGACTTCCACCGGGCATATTTATGAAACTCATCGAGACAAACATACTTTCCCCTGAGAAAATCTCTCTTGAGTATGCTTTCCCGGTCATCGAGATCATCGTAGAGAAGATATCGGCCATGTCTCACCCGCATTATTTTCTTTGCAAGCGTGGTTTTACCGACCTGGCGCGGTCCGGACAGGAATACCATCTTACGCTCGAGATCATCGGTCAAGATAGCTTCGATATTATGGTTGATGACTTTCATAAACACCACCTTATAAATGTCATGATAAATATAATCAGCAGGATACGTTTGTCAATGCAAATTCCCCTGATTCAAGCATCGCAAGTATCACAACAAAATCCGGTAATTTAAGTCTGATGTAATCATTCACAACTTTTCCGTCCGGAAGTTCGACATCCTGTAGGTAAACTTTCAAATAAGGTTTTTTTTCAAGAATCATCCGTTCAGAAATCAGATTCCAAGGTTTCAATGTTTTTGGCATAACCAAAAATCTTTCAGAATAAAACTGCAATGTCAACACACGATAACATTTTGGAGATTCTTTAGATTGCTTCGCCTTCGGCTCGCAATGACAAAAGGCTACTTTTTAGACAGCCCTGGCTACCGTTCGAATGCGCCGCAAGCACCAAACGGTACGTTACACCAAATGACCGAGCCATGTATCGGCGCTGATGACCGTAATCGGGCCTGATTTTTTATACATGCCGGGACGCAGAATGAGCTGAATACCTGGTATGTCAAGCTGATCGCAAAAATAGCGGAGCGAATGGTCAATCTTGTCTTCGGCGAGTTTGGCCTCAACCGCAAACCATGGTTTTCTATTTTTAGTAACCAGAAAATCGGTTTCGCGTCCAAGCCGGTCGCGAAGGAAATACAACTGAGCATCGCGGGTCAAACCCAGGGCATTCCAGTATGAAACCGCCTTGAACAAATGACTGGCAACACAATTCTCGAACCGTACAGACTCGGAAATAATCTGCGACCAGTCCCATAAATAAAGTTTTGGCATTTTGCGCAGGCTACGGCTAATACGGGTACTAAAAGGAAGTATACGGAAAACGATATAAAGACGTTCAAATATGGCCAGCCAATTGAGAACCGTCGGCACGGAAATCCGCAAATCCTCGGACAAGGCCGTGGCGCTCAAGAGGGCTCCGATCTTATCGTTGAGCAGAATCATGAGATTTTCCGCAACGCTAAGCAACTGGATTTGTGTCAATTCACGTAATTCTTCATTGAGGAGCAGTCCGCGGCGCTGCCGGGACCAGCGGCGGTGCTCTAATTCGGATCCGCTTAGAAACGGCTCGGGGAAACCGCCGAACTTCATCAACTCATTGAGGCCGGTCAGCTTTGGGTGCGGAGTTTCAATGTTTTTAGGCAGGGTTAATTCAACCGAATGCAGTTCTTTCAGGGACAGCGGATGCAGCGCATGAAGATAGTATCTGCCGGTCAGGCTATCGCCTGATTTCTGGTAACAGTCGAGCCGGGAACTGCCGGTAATCAGGATATGCAGTGATTCCCGGTATTTGTCGAATATGCCTTTTATCAGAGACTTCCACCGGGCATATTTATGAAACTCATCGAGACAAACATACTTTTCCCTGAGAAAATCTCTCTTGAGTATTATTCCATTGTTTTTTTTAAATTTCTAATGATAATATTTGCATGCAAAAAAAAATTGACCTCCTGATTATCAGTCCAGGAAATGGAAAAATCATTTATCAGGAACTTGCATCTGAATACGCCGCTATCGAACCGCCGATCTGGGCAGGTCTATTGGCAAATTTCGCTCGTTCTCAAGGATTCAGTGTAGAAATTATTGATCAAGAGGCTCAAGGACTTTCAATCGATGAAATAGCCAAAAAAACTATCGAAATAAAACCAAGACTTACAGCTATAGTTGTTTACGGTCAACAGCCTTCGGCTTCAACTCAGAATATGACAGTCTCCGAAGAGATCGCAAACTCGCTGAATGAAGATGCTCCCGATACAAAAACAATACTTATTGGCGGCCATGTCTCTGCTCTTCCCGAAAGAACCCTCGACGAATGCAAAGCCGATTTTGTATGTCAAGGAGAAGGGCCATACACAATTAATGCTCTGCTTTCAATCCGAGATATGACTGACGAATCAGAACTAAAAAAAGTTCCGGGACTTTGGTATAGGAATGAAAAGAAAAATATATTCTCATTTCCGGCAGATCTTGTTCCTCAGAATAAACTTGCAACCACATTACCCGGAAATGCATGGGATTTGCTTCCTATGAATGTCTACCGAGCTCATAACTGGCACTGTTTTACTCACATTCAGAATAGAAAGCCGTATGCCTCGATATATACGAGTCTTGGCTGTCCTTATCATTGTTCCTTCTGCTGTATCAATGCTCCATTTGGAAGATCCGGAATAAGGTATTGGGATCCGAATTTTGTAATAGAGCAGCTTGATCTTCTTGCAAACAATTACAATATTCAAAACATAAAGATTGCAGACGAAATGTTTGTTTTGAACGAAGACCACGTTATGCGGTTATGCAATTTAATAATTGAACGAGGATATAAATTTAATTTCTGGGCTTACGCTCGTGTCGATTCAGTTAAAGATAAATTTCTTGAAAAATTAAAAAGCGCCGGATTCAACTGGCTATGCCTGGGAATTGAATCAGGAAGCAAACATGTCAGAGACGGAGTAGAAAAAGGAAGATTTGTGGAAGAAGATATTGTTAAGTCCGTATCTAAAATTAGAAACTCAGGCATATTTGTCATCGGCAACTACATTTTTGGTCTGCCGGATGATGATTACGATTCCATGCAGGCTACGCTCGATCTTGCAATAGAGCTGAATTGCGAAATGGCCAATTTTTATTCTGCAAGTGCGTATCCAGGCTCCAAGCTTTACGAAATCGCAATAGAAAAGGGATTGAAACTTCCTGGCAAATGGCAGGATTATTCACAGCATTCATTCGAGCAACTACCACTTCCTACCGAAAAAATTTCTGCTGGAGAAGTGCTCTCATTTCGTGACAAAGCATGGCAAGTGTATTTTACGAGTGATAGATATCTTGATATGATAGAAAAAATTTTTGGAATCGAGGTAGTCGAACACATAAAAAATTTGGCGAAAGTGACTCTCAAAAGACGTTATGCTGCACCACTAAAAAAAGAACCATGTTACAAACGCATAGAGAATGGAGTGATAAAATGAAAAAGAATAAATTTGCAAGATTCGAATCAGAAGCGCTTTGGGTTAGAAGAAAAGCCTTCTCAATGGGTCTGAAAGGGTCTGAAAGCTAAAAGCGGCCATATAACTTCGGCATTTTCTCAAGCCGAACTTCTTGTTGCGCTCTATCTTGGAAAGATAATTCGCTACAATCCCAAAAGACCTAAATGGGAAGGAAGAGATCGTTTCATTCTATCAAAAGGGCAAGGAGGAATAGGTTTGTATCCAGTACTCGCCCGCGCCGGTTTTTTCCCTGAATCTGATGCTTTCCGGAGGAATGGGTTCGATCTTCGCCAAACATTTCGTTGACAATCGAATAAATATTCCTCTTCTGAGAATCGGACAGGGCGATAGATTTGTCTTCGATCTAGGCGGTCGAGAAGTTATATGGAAAAAATACGGGCTGGACGTAACTGGAATTACGAAAAAAATATTGAAATGGTGCAAAACTTTATAGAGTTAGAAAAACTCTTTTTATTTGAAGCAACGTGGAGTAAAAATCTCGCAAGATAAAGACATTGCAAAAATAAATTTTAGAAAGGTTATGAAATGAATAAATCTTTTTGGTCTGCAGTTTCCGTAATTCTATTTATTATGGGATTAGCTCCTGCAATTTTAGCAGACACGATTCCGGACGA
>Ga0210051_1005797_pt1 | contig 11743 bp, 11 predicted proteins | sample CryGey092014_all_FD_185464 | JGI IMG/M metagenome (GOLD analysis project Ga0210051, IMG submission 185464) | Groundwater microbial communities from aquifer - Crystal Geyser CG23_combo_of_CG06-09_8/20/14_all (SPAdes) (version 2) | ecosystem: Environmental > Aquatic > Deep subsurface > Groundwater...
AGCGGAACATTGCTTCTTGATTCAAAATATGGAATGTTAAAAACAACTGACGCGGGAGAAACCTGGCAGCCGATGAATTTGTTGACTCCTTCCGGAGATGTTCAAATTTATTCTCTAGCCATCAATCCAAAAAATGGAAATGAAATTTATTACGGTACTTCTTCAACTATATATAAATCAGTGGATGGCGGAGCAAGCTGGGTGACCAAAAAAATGCCAACAGCGCGCGCTGCCAGCTATCTTTTAGTTGATCCGAATGAAGGTAATATTGTTTACCTGGGGACATTAACGATTAAGAAATAATGGAATATGGGAGAAAATTTTTCACTGTCGCCAGAAATTGTCAGGTTAAGAGCATTAAAAATAGATCATCATGGTGATGTTCCGCCGGATCGCGAGGACAAGAAACTAGAAATATTAAAAAATTTGCGTTCCATAAAAGAAGATTATAAAAGCGGAATTCCTAACGAGATCAAACACTCGACAGACGAGGATCCTAAGTGGAAGGTGCGAAAAGCATGGTTTCAGGTAGTAGTTTTTTGTTTAGCGGGAATATTGAAGATGTATGTTGAAGACGTTCGGGGGGGGTAGATCCAATAATAACCGAAGAACTTGCAAATGAAATTTTTACATATAGAGGAAAACTTATTAATCCACCCAAAAAAGGACTAACCACTCAACAGGATATCGACGAGGCAGAGACAGTCATTGATAAAATTATTAAAGAATTAAGTTAAAATATGAATAATTTTGTAGAAAAAAGTAAACAAGAATTTTCAAAAGTGATTGAACATCTTAAGGCAGAGATATCTTCCTTAAGAACCGGTCGAGCCAATTCTTCTATTGTTGATAATGTTGTTGTTGAGGCCTATGGAGCGAGAACGCCGATAAGAGGATTGGCAAACATAATTGTCGCTGATCCCAAAACATTGATTATTGAACCATGGGATAAAGGAGTTATTAAAGATATAGAAAAAGCGATATTAGCGGCAAATATTGGCATTAATCCGGTTAATGAGGGAACAAAAATTCGTTTATCAATGCCGACCTTGACCGAAGAAAATCGCCGGGATTTAATCAAGATTTTAGGGCAAAAATTGGAACAATCCAGAATAAGCACCAGAAATGTTCGCGATGGAATAAAAGATGAAATCAACGAAGCGGAAAAAAACAAAGAAATCAGCGAAGACGAAAAGTTCAGGGCGCAAGAAGAATTGGATAAATTTGTGAAAGCTCAAAATGACGAGATAAAAGCGATTGGCGATAAAAAAGAAAATGAATTAATGACGATTTGAGTAAATTAAGAATTAAGTAAATTAAGCAAGTTAGGGTATGGATGAGAAAAAACAAGGGGGAAGTGAGTTAATGGAAAAGATAGTTTCTCTCTGCAAGAGGCGTGGTTTTATTTTTCCCGGATCGGAAATTTATGGAGGGATGGCTAATTCTTGGGATTATGGTCCGCTGGGAGTGGAATTAAAAAATAATATCAAGCAAGCTTGGTGGAAAAAATTTGTCCAAGAGAGAGGAGATATGGTTGGTCTTGATGCCACCTTAGTTATGAATCCAAAAGTTTGGGAAGCCAGTGGGCACTTGAAAAATTTTACAGATCCGCTGGTGGAATGTAAGAAATGCCATAATCGTTTCAGGGCAGACCACATTGAAGGAAAGACTTGTCCCGATTGCGGAGGAGAACTTACTACCGCAAAACAGTTTAATTTAATGTTTAAAACCTTTATCGGCCCGGCGGAAGAATCCGCCAATGTCGCTTATTTTCGTCCGGAAACAGCTCAAGCCATGTTTGTTGATTTTCGCCAAGTTTTGGAAACCAGTCGCAAGAGAATTCCTTTTGGCATCGCTCAAATCGGCAAGGCTTTTAGAAATGAGATAACCCCGGGAAATTTTATTTTTAGAACGCGCGAGTTTGAACAAATGGAAATAGAATATTTTATTAAAGAAAATGATTGGGAAAAGAGTTTTGAATATTGGCTTGGGGAAATGTACGACTGGATGAACTTTCTAGGATTAAAAAAAGATCACCTTCACGACATGGAAGTTCCGGAAAAAGAACGGGCGCATTATTCAAAAAGAACGATTGATATTGAATATGATTTTCTTTTTGGAAAAGATGAACTTTATGGCTTGGCCTATCGCACTAATTTTGATTTGAAAAATCATTCCACTTCAAGCGGAGTAGATCTTGTTTATACCGATCCGGAGAGTGGAGAAAAATACATTCCTCATGTTATTGAGCCGACATTCGGCGTTGACAGATCTGTTCTCGCCGTCCTTACAGAGGCATATTGCGAAGAAGAGGCGCCGACTACAAAAGAGGGGGAAACGGAAATAAGGGTTGTTCTAAAAATTCCGAAACATATTGCGCCGATAAAGGTGGCCATTTTACCATTGTCAAAAAAAGAAGAACTATCAAATGTTGCTAAAGAAATTTATAAAGAAGTGTCCAGGAATTTTTTTGCGGAATATGATGAAACCCAGTCAATTGGCAAACGGTATCGCCGGCAGGATGAAATCGGCACGCCGTATTGCGTGACAATTGATTTTGATTCCCTGGAAGATAAAAAAGTGACTGTGCGCGATCGGGATACGATGGAGCAAGAAAGAATTGAAATAAGCGAGCTAATAAATTACTTAAAAAATAAATTTTAAAATTATGAATTTTAGTCATCGCCAAGATATGGAGACCGGTTTGAGTAAAACCGGAGAAGATTCAGATGCAAAAAATATAGAAAGAGCAAAAATAATGAGCGAGGAAGAAATAAGACAAAGGCTAGGGATAATATTGGGAGAATTTAGTATAGGATCGGCGGGAAGCATTACTTATACGAAAGAAGAACTAGAATTATCACCAGCAGAAAAAGCTTTTATTGCGGCAGCAGAGAAAAGATTAAGAGAACTTTACAGACAAAGATAGCTCCAACATCTGACCACGCACAAGGTTTAGGTTATTCAAAGTATTCGGCGAGGCAATAATCTATATAGTAAGTTGTTTTCTAAATACTATAAACTACCTTTACCTTGCCCGTGGCGAGCATTTAACATTTAAGATTAATTTTGTGTTTCAAAAAACTACACTTAAAAACGGACTGCGCTTAATTACGGCAAATATTGAAGGGACAGAGGCAGTAACCGCCTTGGTTTTGTTTAAAGTTGGCTCGCGATACGAGACAAAATCAGAAAATGGCATTTCCCATTTTATTGAACACATGATGTTTAAAGGGACGAAAAAACGGCCGAATACTCTTGCTCTTTCAAAAGATTTGGATAGAGTCGGCGCTGAATATAATGCTTTTACTTCAAGAGATTATACTGGGTATTTTGTTAAAGTTGACGCGGAAAAATTGGAGTTAGCTTTGGATGTTTTGTCCGATATGCTTTTAAATTCAAAATTTGAAGAAGGGGAACTGGAAAAAGAAAAAGGCGTTATTTCCGAAGAGATAAGAATGTATGAGGATAATCCGATGATGTTTATTGATGATTTGTTTGAGGAAAATTTATTTGGCAACGACCATCCACTGGGAAGAAGTATTGCCGGCACAGTCAAGGGAATCAATGGTTTTTCCCGAAAGAAAATGATTGACTACAGAGAAAAATATTATACTCCGAATAATACTGTTCTTGTCTTGACCGGCAATTTGAAAAATAAAAAGATCAATGAGTTAACGGAAAAATATTTTGGCGAAAATGGAAAAAAGGCAAAACCGGTTTTTGAAAAATTTGTTTATCCGGAGAAAAATAATCATCCCAAAATAAAAATTAAAAATAAAGAAACAGAGCAAATTCAATTGGCGTTAGGTTTTCCCGCATATTCATATTTCGATCCCCAAATTTATGCCCTCAATCTCTTGAGCGTTATTCTGGGTGGCAATATGAGTTCCAGACTTTTTATTTCAATACGAGAAAAAAGAGGTCTCTGCTATTTTATCAGATCATACTCCAATGTATATGAAGATGCCGGCAATGTCGTTATTCAGGCGGGACTTGATAAAACGAGAATAATGCCAGCCATAAGGGCAATTTTGGAGGAACTGCAAAAAGTGAAAAAATTCGGCGTAAAAGAAGAGGAGCTTGCGAGAGCGAAAGATTGTATTAAGGGAAGGCTTATTTTAAGCCTTGAAGATTCAAGCAGTGTTGCCGATTGGTACGCGAAACAAGAACTTTTAATGAAAGAAATTTTGACGCCGGAAGAAAAATTGAAAAAGATTTTTTCCGTTAGCGGGGATGATATAAAAAAAGTCGCCAATGATATTTTTTTGGGCGAGAAACTCAACTTGGCTATTATCGGTCCGGTTAATGAAGAAGAATTTATAAAAAAAATAAATTTAAATTCTTTTTTATGAAACAAATTTTTATTGCCAATTGGAAGATGAATTTAAATGTTAAAGAATCATTGGATTTGGTTAAAAAGATAGACGATTCGTTAAAGAAAAACAAAGACGCCGAGAAAAATGACACTGTTGTTTGTCCATCTTTTTTAAGCTTATGGTTAATAAATAATTATTTTAATCAAAAGAAAAGTAAAATAAAGTTGGGCGCGCAGAATATTTTTTGGGAGGAAAAAGGCGCTTTTACCGGAGAAATATCCCCGAAAATGTTGAAAGAAGTAAATTGCCAATACGCCATCATCGGTCATTCGGAACGGAGAGAGCATCTGTGGGAAAGCGATCAAATGATAAATCAAAAAGTCAGAACCGCCCTAAAGTTTGGTTTAACGCCGGTTGTCTGCGTCGGAGAAACATTTGAAGAAAGGAAGAGAGGGCAAAGAGATTCCGTTATAGGCAGGCAAGTTGGCAGAGCGCTTGAAGGAGTTAAAAAAAATGAGTTTAAGAAAATAATTGTCGCCTATGAACCGGTTTGGGTTATTGGGATTGGTCAGGCGGTAGAGCCGGAAGATGCGGCTTATTCACACCACTTGATTAGGAAAGTTTTATTCAAATCGTATTCCCAGAAAATTGTAGATAAAGACTTGCGAGTAATCTACGGAGGAAGTGTCAATCCCGACAACATTGATAGTTTCATCTGCCAAGATGGGATTGATGGCGTCCTTGTCGGGAGCGCTTCGCTTGAAGCTGATAAGTTTGTGAAAATGGTAAAGAGTTTTTTGTGTCCGAAGAGAAAAAAATAGTTATCTAAAAAATATTTATGTCTTACGATATTATTCCGCTTGTAATTACAATTGGTTGTTTGGTGGGGATAATTATTATTATAGTCAGAAAATTTCCGGTTCTGGCTTCCATTGACATAGAATCAATAAAAAGCGAGAGAGAAGCAAAGCAAAAAGAAAAGATTATCGCCTCCAGACTTGAACGAAAAGTGGAAAGTTTCAAGAAGGGAATTTTTTCTTTGATTATTCCGATAATTTTAAAAATAAAAAGAATATTTAAAGAAAAATATAATAAAATATCGGATTGGGAAAAAAGACATTCTAAGAAAAAAATAGCGCCGAAATTGACTCCGGAAGAAAAAGAAATTGAAATAAAGAAACTTTTTTTTGCCGCGGACGAATTAATTAAAAAAGAAAAGGCGGAAGAGGCGGAGAAGATATTTATAGAAATAATAAGCCTGGATCATAAAAACATAGAAGCGTATAAAAAATTGGGAAACTTATATTTTGAGCAAAAAAACTACGATTATGCGATAGAGACTTTGCAGTATATTTTAAAGCTCAATCCGCGCGACATAGAGGTTTTGATTGATTTGGGAACGCTTTTAAAGCAAAAGGGAGAGAATACGAAGGCATTGAAGTTTTTTTCCAAAGCCGTAGAGCTGGAGCCGACAAAACCAAAAAGCCTTGATTTTTTAACTGATATAAGTATAATAATAGGGAATAAAGAATTGGCTGAAAACGCTCTTCAAAAACTAAGAGAAGTTAACCCGGAGAATAAAAAAATAGAAGAATTTGAAGAAAGAATAAAGGATATTAGCTAGACCGACCAAGGTTTTGTTCGGCTAGTCTCGTGATCCGAAAACTTTGCCATAAGTTGTTTTTTTGTTTTACCCGAACAGATTAAGTGTTAAAAATGCCGTTGTAGCTCAGTTGGTAGAGCAACTCCATGGTAAGGAGTAGGTCCGCGGTTCGAATCCGCGCAACGGCTTTGTAAAAAAGGGTAGGTACCGAAGTAGTCAAACGGGGCAGACTGTAAATCTGCTGGCTCACGCCTTCCAAGGTGCAAATCCTTGCCTACCCACCATAGAGATGATGCCACCTTAGCTCAGCGGCAGAGCAACTGTTTTGTAAACAGTAGGTCCTCGGTTCAAATCCGAGAGGTGGCTCCATAAAATAATTTTAAATAAAAATAAACTAACATTATGTCTCAAGACAATTTAATCAAAATGGAGTGTTCGGTCTGTCATCACATCAATTATTTTTCCCACAAAAATAAAAAGACGATAAAAAACAGACTTGAGCTGGAGAAATATTGTAAGTGGTGCAAAAAACACACAACGCATAAAGAAACAAAATAATATATAGCCAAATGGAAAATAAGGAAAGTCTCAAATTTCCTAATTTAATCATCTTCGCAAGCAGTTTTTGCTTGATGGTTTTAGAGCTCGTTGCCGGACGAATTATGGCTCCATATCTTGGAGTCTCTCTTTATACTTGGACAAGCGTAATAGGAATAATTTTAGGGGGAGTGAGTATCGGCAATTATCTGGGCGGACGAGTCGCTGATCGTAATTTGTCCAAAAAAGTTTTAAGCAGTGTTTTTTTTCTCGCCGGAATTTCCAGCATTGGAGTGCTTTATTCAGTGCCGTTTATCGGAAATCTTTTGGGTAAGACGGAGATTATTTCCATACCTTTCGCGACTTTTATTTTTTCTTTCTTTGTTTTTTTCCCCGCCAGTTTATTTTTAGGTTGTATCTCTCCGATGGTTGTAAAATTTGATCTTGATAATCTTGAAAAGGCCGGGCAAACCGTCGGACGGATTTACGCTTTTAGCGCCTTGGGAAGCATTTTGGGGACATTTGCCACGGGATATTTTTTAATATCTTTCTTCGGAACAAAAATAATAGTGATTGGAGTTTCGGTTGTCCTTGTCTTAATAAGTTTTCTTGTTCTTCTTTTTGGAAAGAGCGCAAAGGATTTTTTAAAAGAAAAAACAAATGTTATTTTTGGATGTCTTTTGGTTTTTAGTTTTTTTATTCCAAAAAATTGTCAGGAAGAAACAAATTATTACTGCATTAACGCGCGAGCGCAAACCTTGGACGGGGGGATTAACGGATATGTTTTGCGACTTGACCACTTGGTTCACAGTTTTGTTTATCCGGGCAATGAAGAAGTTTTGACTTATGATTACGAGAAGTTTTATAAAATACTTACTGATTATAGGATAAAACAAACCGGAGAAAATAATTTTGAAGCGTTTTTTTTGGGTGGCGGGGGATATACTTTGCCGAGATATTTTGAAAAAAAATATCCCGAGAGTTCTTTGGAAGTAGCCGAAATCGATCCCGGAGTGACAAAATTCAACTATGAACATTTAAGTTTAAATCCGGAGACAAAAATAAAAACAACCAACGCGGACGCGCGGATGTTTTTAGCCAAAGCGCCGGCCGAAAAAAAATATGATCTTATCTTCGGCGATGCGTTTAATGATTTTGCCGTGCCTTATCATCTTACAACACTGGAATTTGGAAAAATAATAAAAGAGCATCTCTCCCCGGACGGATATTATGCGGTGAATGTGATTGATAATTACAAATACGGAAAATTTGTCGGATCATTTCTTAAAACAATGCGAGAAATTTTCCCTTATGTTTATTTGGCGCCCCTTGCGAGCAACTGGGAAATAGACAAAAGAAATACTTTTGTTATTCTGGCCGGAGAAACAGAATTGGATATAAATGATTGGGGAGAGGTTTTATGGACAACATTGGAAGCTGAGGCTGGAACCGAGAGGGATTCGTCGAAAGAAATCGGATATTTTGCCGAGAACGAAAAAGTCACGAAGTTTTTGGAAGAAAAAAAGGCAATCGTCTTGACCGACAATTATGTTCCAATTGACAATTTTCTCGCGCCGGTTTTTAATTCAATGCAGTAAGATATTGGGAGCTTGGTGAAGTGGTATCATGCTTCTCTCCAAAAGAAGCGTCGTGGGTTCGATTCCTACAGCTCCTGCCATATTGATTAAAGAGTAAAATAAAAACGCTTCTTGAATGAAGCGTTTTAAGTTTGATATATAAATAAATATACCATGTTAATTTTAATTATCAAAAAATAGTTGTCTTGCCTGTAACCGTACGGTCTATTTTAAAAAGTGCGGAAGGTTGACAGCAGGTTGAAAATATGGGATTATTAATTTCTAACAACGAACCTCTTCCGGGGGTTTGTTATTAATATAGAACAAATACTAGACCCACTGCATAATAACTTTCGTTACGAAATTTATTATGCAGTGGGTCTAAATACTATGGCAGAAGAAGTAATCCTAAGATTTGATAATCTGACATTTGAATATGATGAGAAGAAACCAGTTCTTGACGAAGTGGGTTTTTGTGTGCGTGAAAGCGCGAAAATAACCCTGATGGGACAAAACGGCGCCGGGAAAAGCACAATATTTAAATTGATAAAAGGGGAGCTAAAACCGACAAGAGGCAATGTTTTTATTACCGATAATGCAACTATTGCTACGGCATCCCAAATGATTGACAAGCAGGATTTAGATTTAACGGTTGAGGATTATTTTGCCAAATCTTTTGACGGTAGGGCTCCGGGTAATATTAAAAGCCAGATAAGCAAGGCGATGAATGCGGTTGATCTTGATGTTCCAAACGATAGAAGGGTCAGAGATTTATCCGGTGGCCAGCAGGCTCGAATTTTGTTAGCCTACGCTCTTATCCAGAATCCCGACATTTTGCTTTTGGATGAGCCAACTAACAATTTGGATAAGGCTGGTATTGATCATCTTATAGAATTTTTAGTTATGTATGATAAAACAGTAATAGTCATTTCCCACGATGCAGATTTTTTAAATTGTTTTACTGAAGGAGTTATTTATCTTGATATTTTTACCAAAAAAATAGAAACATATGTCGGCGATTATTATTCGGTAGTGGAGGAAATAAACAGTAGAATAGAAAGAGAAATTAAAAAAAATGCTCAATTGGAAAAAGAGATCCTGGACAACAAGGAAAAGGTAAACTTTTTTGCCAACAAAGGAGGAAAGATGCGCAGACTAGCGAGTAAATTGAGAGAAGAAGTCAAGGAATTGGAGGAAAATAAGGTGGACATTAGAAGAGAGGATAAAACCATTAAAGATTTTAATATTCCCGCGCAAGGAATCGTCGGCAATGTGGTAACTCTCAAATCGGTGAAGATAATAAAAAATCACGAGCCGATAATAAAAGAAGTGGATATTTTATTAAGACAAAAAGACAGACTTTTTATTTCCGGACCAAACGGCATTGGCAAGAGCACGCTATTGCGTTCTTTGATAAATAATTTTGGTGAAGGAGCGGTCATATTAAAAGATACAAGGGTGGGTTATTATAGCCAAGACTTCGCAACACTGGATTATGATCAAACTGTTTTTGATTCTTTGAAGGGCGCGATGATAGAGGGGGGTGATATCCAGCAAATGCGTTCCATCGCCGCCAATCTTTTGATTACCGGTGAATTAATGGGTCTTAAAATATCTCATTTGTCGGAAGGTCAAAAAGGATTATTATCTTTTGCCAGATTGGTGTTAATGAAACCGGGGCTTTTAGTTTTGGATGAACCGACAAATCATATCAATTTTCGTCATATTCCGGTTATTGCCAAGGCTATAAATAACTATGACGGTGCAATTATTTTGGTCAGTCATATGTCTGATTTTGTAAAAGAGATTAAATTTAATAATGAACTTGATTTGGGTAAGTATTAAGAATAAATTTATGCGCGTAACTTGATTATATTCGTTAATATGATAAACTTAACCAAGTTACATTTTGAATAATTTAAATATATAAAAATTATGGGAAATTTTGACAGAAATGGAAAAAGATCGGGTGGCGGTTTTGGCCGTAGCTTCGGTGGAGGAAAGAGATTTGGCGGGGGTGGCAGGCCACCGGCTATGCATCAAGCTACTTGTAGCGAATGTGGCGCCAGTTGCGAGCTCCCTTTTAGGCCAACCGGAGATAGACCGGTGTTTTGCAGCAATTGTTTTGGAAAACAACAAGACAACGCCGGCCCAAGACCGAATAGATTCAGCGATGATCGGCGCGAAAGACCTCGTTTTGAAGATAAAAAAATGTATGATGCAACCTGTTCCAAATGCGGAAAAGCTTGTCAGATACCGTTTAGACCAACGGGAGATAGGCCTGTTTTTTGCAGCAACTGCTTTATTAAGGGTGGAAGTACTGGCGGGAGAAATGTCGGAGAGGGGGAGATTATAGAACAAATTAAAATGTTGAGTATCAAGTTGGATAAGATTTTAGAAAGGCTGGTTCCGGCTGTTTCAATAGAAAAAAGTGAAAAGGAAGAATCCGAGAAAGAAGAAAAAACAAAAGATGTTATAAAAGAAAAAAGAAAGGGAACAAAAACAAAAGCTGTCGCCAAGAAATCTTCAGTTAAAAATAAAAAGTAAAATATTTTAAAACTACGACCGAGGAAAGTCGTAGTTTTATGTTTAAAATAAATACTCCGCGTTAAAAATAATGCAGAGTATTTATTTTTCGCAAATAATTTAGGCGGCGACGGCAACATTGATGGCGCGAGGTCCTTTGTCGGATTGCTCTACCTCAAAGCTGACCGTATCTCCCTGTTTCAAATCGGAAAATTGGATTCCTTGAAGTCCGCTTTCATGGAAGAAAACGTCTTTTGAACCGTCCGCAGGTGTGATGAAACCGAAGTGCTTATCGGAAATAATAGTTTTGATGGTTCCTGTCATAATACGCAGTGGATTTTATTTTTTATTTTGCTTAAAAAACTCGACTAATTTTCTAAGGGTCATAGAGAACCCGCCGCATAATAATCCTTATATTATGTTTTGTCGCAAAAGATTGTTATGTAGCGGGTCTTTATTGCCTTTACTATACTTTGATTGTTTAAAAATGTCAAAAAATGTTAAAGTTTCTATCAAAGTTTTCAGCGTGGCGCGATTCAATGGTCTTTGATATAATTATTTCAAGCTTAAAGAATGCAAGAATAATATAATGACTCAACAGCAAGCTTTAGAAATATTGAAACTGGGACACAATGTCTATTTAACAGGATCCGCGGGCAGTGGCAAGACTTTTTTGTTAAATAAATATATTGAGCATTTAAGAAAAAATGATATTGAAGTGGCAATAACCGCCTCAACCGGCATTGCCGCGACGCATCTAGGTGGCATGACGATTCATTCTTGGTCAGGATTAGGGATTAGAGATGCCTTGACTGCTCAAGATTACGAAATATTTTTAGACAAGAGAAGATTAGTTCGCCGCTATGAGAGAACAAATGTTTTGATTATTGATGAGGTTTCCATGCTTCACGCCTTCAGATTAGATTTACTTAATCAATTATGCCAAGCTTTTAGGCGAAGCCTGGAGCCTTTTGGTGGTATGCAGATAGTCCTTTCAGGAGACTTTTTTCAATTGCCGCCGGTAGGTAGGGGCGGAGAAAATGTGGATTTTGTGTACAAGTCGGAAATCTGGCGAAAGATGAATCTAAAAGTTTGTTATCTGGATGAACAATTTCGGCATAGTGATAATGAATTAACTAAATTGCTTGATGGTATTCGGAGCGCTAAACTTAATGATTTCG
>Ga0210051_1005799_pt1 | contig 11743 bp, 14 predicted proteins | sample CryGey092014_all_FD_185464 | JGI IMG/M metagenome (GOLD analysis project Ga0210051, IMG submission 185464) | Groundwater microbial communities from aquifer - Crystal Geyser CG23_combo_of_CG06-09_8/20/14_all (SPAdes) (version 2) | ecosystem: Environmental > Aquatic > Deep subsurface > Groundwater...
TTTTTGCAACTGAATAACGTTATAACCATTCTTCTTGTATTTAATTAAAAATTTATAAAAAGGGATTCTATTCTCGAACATAATTTATTAATTAAAAATTTCTTTTTGTATTGGTTCAAATTCGGGTGCTGCATCTTTTTTAACTTCAACATCCGGTTCCTGAATGTAAAAATGTTCGGTTGATTTGTTATTATCGTTTTTTCGCATTATTCTATTATTTTTTTTGTCATTAATTAATTTTTCGGGATTAAAAATTAATTCTTTATAAAAACAAAATGCAACGAGTTTCTTTTTAAATTTTTGTGTATTAATATGTTTATCGTTATAAGTTGCCAGGTATTCGTTAAATATAATCTGTCTTTCGATATAACGATTAAGATTATATTTGTCATCAAAATACTGCATAGCCCAGTCGAGGAAATTTTCTCCCATTTCGGTGCGTAATGTTCTTTTTAAAATACTGTTCATTGGCGGGTCAATTTTATCAAATGACAGATAAACTTTTATACAGCAAGCTATAAAATTGTAAAATTTATTTTTTTCTTCATCGGTAAAATCATCAAAAATATTTTTTCCAAATTCATCGTGAGGGGATCTTTCATTTTTATAATATCCCTTATTATCTTTTTTGTGATAATAATCGGAAAAGGCAGTATAAAGCAGTCTGCGTTCAACTGATGCATCTAAGCTGCTTGGTGTATGATTTGAGCTAATCCCTATTTTAGGACTATCGGCAAATGGTATTTCGTATTGATTTGAATGTTTAGGATTGATGGTCATGTCGCCGGTTAAAGCTGATAAAAAGAAATGCAGGTCAAAAAATCGGTCTGCATCATCAATTAAAACATAATCAATATTTTCGTCAACATTTGCAAATATGTGAGCATTTTTTGTAAGGTTTTTATCGCGTCCATTAAGTGTAACATGCTTCATAAAATAATTAGGAGCTTTCATAAATATAGACTTGCCGGTTCCACCATTACTTTCACCTAACATACTTTCTTTAGCATCGAGGGCAAAAACAGCCCAAGGTCGAGCAGGATTTTTATAACGATGCAGCATATATCCGAGACAATATATTTTATTAATGAGATGTAGCATTTCCTCGTAACATTCGTCATCAGTTTTTTTTTCATTATCTTCCTCTTGTTTTTTCCAATATATTCTGGAAGTATTAATCAAAAATTTCATAAATATAAAATCGCTGTCTTTTATTTCAATAAAGTATTTTCCATTATCAAGTTTTGATATTATAAAAGGTTCTGATAGTTTTTCAACATTAAAATCAATTACTTCATCATCCCAAACATATATATCAATATCATCGGGTTTATATTCATGTATTCCATGTGAAGTAATTTTCCATGTTTTATTTTTAAAAAATATATATTGAAAATCTTTTCCGTAATCTTTAAAATTAAATTTTTTTTTATCAATATTAGCAAAACTACCTTCCCTCAATTGAGTGGTTTTGTAAACCATGTTTCTTAACGGAACATTAAAATGCAGGTCCTTCATATAAGAATTAACAAACTCTCTTATTTCCTGTGTTTCTTTGTTAGGAATATGTTTAACAATATGTCTTAATACATGTATATATGTATAGCCAGATTCTTCATTTTTACTTTCGTAACGCCAATAACCGTTGGCATTAAGAAATTCATAAAGCGTTGTATTGTTGATTTCAAATTTAATTCCGGTAATGTTTCCTTTTAAATCTTTTTGTTGTATTTCGAGCCAAAACATTAATGGCAAGGCAGAAGCTATAAGTTTTTCAAATTGTTCGGGTTTATAATATCGGAAATAATCAGTTAAATCTTTACATGGATTCCCGCGAAAATCTTTTTTAGTTTTAAGCTCTTCGGGAAGCCAGATTGTTTTTACTTTTAAAAATTGAAGTGCAAAGTGTTTTCCCATAATATGACCTGTATTATCAATATCAGGTACATTATAAAGTGTTTTACACCTATTTTGAATGTATTTATATTTTTCGATTGATAAATAAGCAGTTTCGGAATTTAAACAAATTACACGTTTTCCAAGCGAAGCTAAGTTTAATGCATCGCGTTCACCTGAACAAAGAAAAATAGATTCAATTTTAAAATTATCTTCTTTTTCGGTTTGATTATCTTCATTTGCATCAATTTCATTTTTTACGTTTTTTTTATATTCAGCTTCAATAAATTCTAATCCAAAAATAAAGTCTGCAGGGCGTTCTCCAATATGAACAAAACGAAATTCTTTTTTTGTTTCGCGGGGCTTATATAATTTTTTCCATGTGCCATGGTCCCATAGAAAAATGGGATATCCGGGAGTACTGGTAAAAGTTAAAGCTTTGCGGTCTTTAATATAAGTATAAGATTTAATAGAATGCAAATGATATTTTTTGCAAATATTTTCATTTACATAAGTTCCGAGTTCCTGAAGCTCTGTTGTTGAAAAATCTTTTGTTTTAAAAAAATATTCTTTATCTTTTTCTTTTGCTGTAGCTGCCCTGGTTTCAAATAGTGGTTTCGATTCGGGCAGTACAGGGCTTAAATTATTTCCGGTTATATTATATTTAACAGCAATACGATTAACAGCTTCTTTAAATTCAATATTATTTTCGAGCATAAATAATTCAACAGCAGCTTTTGCTTTTCCATCGCCGCCAAAATCTGTAACAATATAAATATTGTCTTTTGTTTTTTTTAAACTGGCGGATGCAGTTTTTTCGCTTTCACGTAATTTGAATTTCTTTTTTTCATTAGCACCAGGATATAAGTCTTTAATTATATCGAAACCACCATTCGTTTTACTATATATTTCTTCGGGTGTTATATACATATTATTTTTCTAAAAAATCATTTTTATAAAAAGAATAAACGATAAAAAAGCTATAACATAAAGCAATAATGCAAGTGAAAGTTCACGGTAATAAAATTCAACTTTTTTAAAAGAGGTTTTTGCATGCCAAATCTATTATTTTCTGAAGATTTTGACTATTTTCGATGCAACGCTGTACATAAGCAACTTCGTTAAAACATATTTCGCTGATGTCGTTTGCAATTTCGGGATGTATTTTACAATTATATTCCCAGGCTTTTAAAAATTCTTTTTGCGACTGATAATAAATTTCGAGTGCATGATAAATAATTTTAATATCATTATGTGTTAAATTCATCAAAGAAAAATCTAATTTTTCGTTTTTTTCGTTTGTTTTAAAATCTAAAATTGGTTTCATGATTTAAATGTTATTAATTATTTTGTGAAATATATCGAGCTTTTTAGAATAAAATAATGCTTCTTTTTTTGATACATTTTTTAATTTATATAATCTTTCACACTTAAATGTTTTGCACGCATCATAAAAAGTTCTTTTTTCTTCGAGCATTAATCTTCTTATAGAATTAAATAAATAATGATTCTCTTGCAATCCTAATTCATTAATTTTATTTTTCATAGTGTTATTATTATATTAACAACTTTTGATATTCTTCTTCTAAATATTCGAGAAATAAACCAGGTGCAAACCCGGTTCTTGGTAGTAACAATATATTGCCACTGCGATAATCGTATTTGGCTTTTAGTATCATAATGTTTTTGGTTTAATTATCCCAATTTTTTATATTGGGAAAATAAATATTTCTTTTTTCCTTCGGCAAATACATGCCTTGCCTGGCAACGGCTTGCAATAAATCATCAGATATTTTATCATTCGAGTTTAAATGCATATAACCCGAAGATAAAACATTATTACAAGTTGTAGCTCTAACTGATGTATCTTCATTTGCTTCCCATAAAACTGTGACTTCTTGAAGTTTGTCATTTTTAAAAATAACATGTGCTTCTAAAATTTTGTAGTTCATAATTTTTTTGGTTTAATATTGTTGACTTAATATATCTTTTTGAACTTCAAAAAGTTCTTTAATATCAACTTTAAGCCAATTAGCTATGTTTACAAGTTCAGAACTTGTAAGCTCAACATTATTTTCTAAAATTTTTGTAAACCTGTGGCGAGTTAAAAAAAGCTCTTTTAACTTTTCATCAGTTGGTTCGGGCTTAAAACCCATTTTTAAAATGAGTTCCTTAACCCTGTTTTTAGTGATTTCCACTTCATTAAATAAATTTTTGTTCATGTTTTTTTTGTTTTTGGTATAATGCTATAAATAAGACTCCGGGCGGATTAAATAAGATTTTGAATAGGAATGATTTGAAAGTAAGCACATTAATTGAGATAGCAAGATACTTAAAGGTACCTGTTTCTTCTTTTTTTGAAGAAGAAAATCAAATTGATGCTATTGAAAAAGTTTTTGACACTTTAAAAATATTAACAAAAGAAAGGATGGAAAAATGATAGAAAAAATGTTTGAAAATTTAAGTTTATTATCACATGATGAAAAGAAAAAATTGATAAGAACATTAGGAGAAATCTTTTTATTGGCTAATTTAAATAAGTCTTTAGATTTGTTTGTAGATGATTTTATTAAGGCATGCCCGGCATTGATGGTATAACAATGAAACGTTCCACTTCAGGAAAATCAGGAACTATTTTAGGAAGTGTAAACTTCTCAATTTCCTTTCTGAATTTATTCCAGTCGGGTTTAGGTTGTTTAGGAAGTATAGGAACTTCGGTTGGTGTTTTAAATATTTTCATAATGTAAATATAATAAAAATAAAGAGCGGTTCAATTTTATTTAATAGGGGTGGTTCCCTGGATGGTAAAATTGCAAACCGCTTTTTTTTAAATGGAAACCACAAAGTTATAAAAAAATAGAATAAATACTTTAGTAACTATCCTATTTTTCTGTAAGTATAAATATAACAGGTAAATACAAAAAATAAAACTATCAAGTGCTTAACATTTTAAGCTAATGTTGCAAATTGTTAAATCGTAAACAATTAGTTTTTCGCTTAATATAAATTATAGGACTATTATATATATATTATTTAGTTGATACTGCATTATATAAATAATAGAAAAAACCATTTGGTTATTTATCTTTTGGTATTGGAGCTGTTTTAAAAGATTTTGGATTTACGATTGGAAGAATTGCATTATGTAAAAATGTTCCTCTAAACAATTGGGATAAAACTCCACGTGTTGTAGAAATAGAAATAGAATTTAAAGTTTGTGTAATGTATTCTTCAATATGAGTAATTCCCTTTTTATCTATTTGTACAACCTCTTCATATTTTTCAATTGTAAACACACATGCAACTGAAGCTGAACCTAATTTCAAATCCAAATCTTCTGTTTGAAAAATATCAATATGTGTTATTACTATAATTAATTTATTTACATGATCAAGTTTTTGCTCTAATCCAATATTAAAATTAAAGTTTGTAATTGCTTCAATTTGTTTCACTGGTAAAGCAAAGTTTTGTTTAATCAACTCAATGGATTTAATCTGAAAATTAAAGATTTTATTTTCTTCTTTCTTATCTTTTGCCATATTGATAATTCTGTTGATATAAAATATTTTTAAAATCTGAATTGAAGTAATTCATAGTCTGTGGTAATACTGGTTGACATTGCTGAGAAACCTGAATTTGATATGTAACAATAGTCTCTATTTGTTGAGGTTCAACAACGTTGATTATACAAATATTTAATTTTTCTTCAATATCAAACAATGTTTCAGTTGTGAAATGGTGGGTACCACTTAACCATTTTGTTACAACTGATGGATGTACACCCATTTCTTCTGCAAATTTTATCCTGTTCCATTCCTTTGTTTGCATTGCTTTTAAAATGCGTAAAGCAAGCAGCATATTCTTTTCAGTTCTTTTGTATGCCTTGGTGTCGTTTATAGTAAAAAAGTCATTCAATATTTTACTTTTATACACCTTTGTTTCTTTTTTCTTTGCTTCCATTTTTTTTAATCTTAAATTTCTATTATCATTTCATCATCATCACATTCAATATCTGTTTTGTCTAATGTCCATCGCAAATATTTTTCTTTAAATGCATTAGTAACACCTTTTGAAATTCTTTTTACTAATTCATTCTCCTTTGTTAATTTTTTACTTTCCTGAAGAGCTTTAATATTCTTTGTTTTTTCTCCACCGCTACCTAATATTACTACTACAGTGCCATATCTTACACAATAAAGTCGGAGTTTCTTATCAGGGTCATCATATAAAGCACAAACTCCATCTCCGGGTACTCCTTCATTAATTTTAAAGAACGTTTCTCTTGCTCCTGTCCTATCCGACATGACTTTTAAGCGATCTCTGATGTTATTTAGCTCATTGTTATATTTCGATTTATTCTCACTAATAAATTTCTCGAAAAGTGTAAGTGAATCACCATCTATTTTAACAGTGTAAAAGTTAGCACATGAACCTGATAGAATTTTTACAATTTCAACTTGCACGATTCAATTCTGCTAATTTATACGTAAAATTAGATATTTTATTATACTTACAATACAAATTATTTCATAATTAATGTTAAATACCTTATTATAAACATGTTATAATTTTACTTATAAGTAAAATGCGATACAAATATACAATTAATTTATATAATACAAGTATTTTTTTAATATTTTAATAAATAATGGCTTTGAAAAAAAATACAACTCGTTTAAACTTTCACCTTGTTTTCTAAAGCCTTGTTCATTCACAGCTCAGACTTGCCCGCCTTATGGACAAGACCTTCGTTTTATATAGTTGTTGGTTTGTCGAATTGTGTATCAGTAATTACTTGAAGTTTTTTTATTACTTTACTTACATCTTCTGAATTATATTCATTAGGAAAAATCGTGTAAGTAATAATTAAGGATTTTAAAATTAATTCAGCCGTTTTTTTAAAATGCCTCAGACTTTTATCATCAAAATCCTTTTGCATCATAAATATGGAATCAATAGAATTATGAATGTCGGAATTATTATTAGACCAGACATAATCGAAAACAGGCCAACATAATTCAAATAAATCGACTTTCTTCCCTTCTTCATTTTCTTCAATAGGTAGAAAAAATAGCTTTACAGGCTTAAGTGATTTTGGCAGATCTTTATGAGTGAAAAAATTGGGGCATTCGCAATAAAAACAATCAAATGCAACATTGTTGTATTTTATGAGTTTTAATTGGTCCATTACTTCTTTGCTTACTATTATTCTCATTCCTGACAACTTACTTTCTTCTGATGCTAAGTATGCTCTTGTAATACCAAGTCCGACAATATTAGCTAATTCATCCTTACCATACATCTCGTCAATATTATGTGTTGCTAAAGATCCAATATCCATTATTTTCACTGTCCAATCTCTCACTGTGCCAGATCTAAGCAAGGGAGTATAATTTTCAGGTATGTTCCTATGATAACAAAATGCCACATTATAGATATTATGAAGCGAAAATAATAATACGTAAGGATCATTAGTTTGTAAATAGACACAATCACTAAATGATTTTATAAAGAGCTTGTCCGATTCAGTTTGGTTTTGTCTTATTTGAGTCAATTGTCCGGAAATTGCACTAAATAAAATTGAATAAATGTCCTCTAAAAATTTAACTTTCTCATCATTGCTTAATGTTTTTGACAGAACAATATTTTTATAGCCAAGAACATCTATAAAAGAGCAGTATTTATTTTCAACTATTATTTTAGACATAACTATTATGATTATTTAAAGTTAATTTAAAGATAATTACTATGGGAATAACAATGTAATATATATTTATTCAAAAATTTCTACTGATGCACCAGCTAATTTCTTTGCAATTGGTCTTGTATCTCCAACAATTAATGCATGAGCAGGATTATCTGTTTTTTTATCCTGTCTACATTCATAACCTTCCTCAATAGGAATAGATGCAGGAAACTTTGCAACCCCAAATAAATCTGAAAAAATAACCGTTTCTTGAAAAGATGATAAAACTGCAATATTTACAGAAAGCCCATCTTCATCAGGTTTTGTTTTGAATGCAAAACTTGATGGAACTTTCTTCCCATTAATATCCTTCCAACAATTAGGATTTTTCTTAGGAACTCTTCTGTACAAATCATCAATAGATTTAATAGTGTAATCAGGCATATACAACATCTTCTAAGATAGTCAAAAGTTCTGATAATTCATAGAGTTTTTGTTCTTTGATAATTGAACCTTCTTCATCAAATAAAAAGAAAGTCAATTCACTTTTATTGTTTATTTCTAATTCTCCACATAATTCATCACTATCAAATTCAAATTGGATTCCTCCATCTCGCATTGGAAAAATATTTATTGCAATTCCATTTGAAAGCAACTCTCTTCTATTCAAATAATTTAACGTGTCAATGGCAGTTAAAATAGCATTTTTTGATATTGGATCAGCATTATTTGAATCCCAATTTTTACGAAGTACCGAAAATCCTTTTATTGTGTCAATCAATTGATAATATATAATTGCATGTAATCCTGACGCCTCCGCTCTATATGACTTACTAAAACCATTAAGATTTATATAATCAGATTGGGTACTACCTGTAACATAGAACCGTAAAGGTTCATTTGATGATTGTGGAAATTTAAATACTACAGTATCTGACTTCATAATCTATGAATTTTTGATTTGTTTAAATTGATAATTACTTAGTTTCAAAATTATAATTATGGCTAATAAAGAGTATTCCAACCCATATTCAATATTATCCATTAAACCATGTGCGATTCTATTCCTTAAATTGTAGCCAGCTTTTTCTATTAATATAAATTTTATGAAAAAATAATCATCTTCGGTTAATGTTTCTTTAATTCTGGCATCATTCAAAATATCATCTAAAGTTCTTTCCATAATTATATTTCCATCTTTTGATTTAAAAGTAGGTATCTCTAAAAAGTAACAAAATTCTCTTAAGAAATATTCAGCTTTTAATACTAAACTATCTGTTGCACAAACAAAGTTTGGATAATAATCAGGTTCACTCTTCCACTTTAGGAGCTCTTGAAAGTATGAATAAATACCAGGTTCAACAATTTTTATATAACTGAAATTAATGTTTTTGCCATTGCTTTTTCTTAGTCTATCTTCCCCCATCCAAGTTTGTCTAAGCAAATTTAAAATCCCATCTGAAGATATTTTTCCTGACCTGAAAGCCTCAATAAAGTAATGAATTATAGATTGTAATGCAATTTGCAAGTGAAACTCATATGTACGCAACAATAGAAAATGTTTTCGTTCATCATCAGAAAAGTATTTTGCAACAGTGTTACCAAATTTATCTTGAATTGTAACTGGAAGCATATCCATTAACATAGGCTGTTTAAACGATTCTTCACTCCATAACTTAATATCCGCCAACGGCCTAATCATTGGAGTAAATATTAGAGTTTTAATAATTTCCTCCTCGCTTTTTTCTGCTACTTCCTTTTTTATTAACTCTGTGATTCGACGAGTCTCATCTTGAGGTATTTCCTGCCTTACTTCACCTAATTTAAATTCAGTTCGTAATTTTTGATACTCTTTTTGTAATCTGGATAAATTCTTTTTGTCTTTCAGACTTTTATATATGGACATAGCCTTTTCGACAAAGGAAACTGAGGCTAAATTTTCTTTATTTTTGGGATCAGATGAAAGTTTTTCATATTGTTGTGCTTTAAAATAAAACCACTCTTTAGTATCAACATCTAACTTTTTGCATAATTTCACTGAAACATCGGCTATATAAATAGCTCCAAACACATAGGTCTTAGTAATATCTTTTGCAGCTTCCCAATTTTTGTCAAGGACTTTGTAAACATCTACATATAATTTGTAATCCTTAAAGTATTGAATGGAGAAATCTGTAAAATCAATAATTGCTCTCAATGTCGAACTATGAGTAATATCCCAATTCTGATGAACTTCAAACGAATATTCAATTAAAGATTTATAACTATTATTTATATCAGGGTTATCTTTTCTATTATTAGATATATGTAATGCGTTTTCCAAAACAATTCGAGAATAAAGAATATAATGATTTTTATCTTCTTTTATTTTGGCTTTTTCAATATATGATTTTAATAATTGGAAAAGGGAAGTTAATAATTCAGATACAAAGATGTTATTTTGTTTAAATTTTGAATAAAATAAGACTAATCCATATTCAGTTTTAGCATAGATATTTTTACAAGATTTATATCGTTTAAATAAATAATCAAAGTCGTTCTCTTTAAATTCTCTAATGTCAGGCCACTCAAAAGGGATCTCAGTACCGTCTTCCATTTTTCGAGTACCTGCGGCACGAAATGAAAGTCTTTTTTCTGGAGATTTGTTAAAATGGAATGCTTGCCGATCAATTTCAGCAAAATGTTGAACATCAATCAAGCCTTTTTCAGAAAGTATTTCATTCACTTTTTGAAGTGCTGTATTGATGTTACTTTCATTTTTTACATCCCAATTACTATCGTCTAATTCTTTATAAAATTCTTCTAATGCATTCATTTTTTGAATTGACTGAATTCACAAAGATAATATATTTAAGGCAAATTTGATTTATTATGGCGTACATCTTTGAGTCTGGCTATTCGCTTATTCTCCATGCTCCAATTGGGCCTCTCCTATTCTTTTATAACCTTAAAAAAAGTTGAATTCTGTTCGTTATTAATTATTTTGAAGAAATAAATTCCGGATTTATATTTATCTAAATTTATTAGCTCGTTATTATTTAAAGCTAATGTTTCTATTACCTTACCCAATGCATCCATTACAATAATTTTTTCCAGATTATTGTTTTTTGAATTCACTGTTATAATTCCAGTTGTTGGATTCGGATATAATTCAATATTATTATTATTTGATAAATCATCAGTATTGGTTGTAGTTGGACATGTTACTAAAATATCGTAAGCACTTCCGCTACCATCATCGGCATCAACAATAATATAATAGGTATTACCTGCAACTGCACTAGAATATGTTGCCGAAGATGATGAAACAGTTCCTAAACAATCTGTAGGATCACAACTTCCGAGAATATATACATCCAGATCGCCAGTAAAATTTGAAATAGTTGCGGTAATTGTTCCGTTTGAAGTAGGTGTTATTGAATGAACTCTTTCCGGTCCTGTTTCTGTCCATGTATTACAACTATAAGTTCCAACTATAGAGTTTGCTGTAGAACTCACTCCACTATAAGTTACACCACATGAAAGCGGAATAGAGTTATTGCAATTTAAAGAAAATTGTGCATCAATGCAGTCTGTAAGACCAATTCCACCTGCTGCTGTTAGTTCGGTTTGTCCCATACTGTTAATTTGAGCAAGAGTAAGATGAGTTCCCTGCCCATATCCCGATTGGGGAAAAACAACATAATCAATAATTTGCTGAGAAGTACCGCCTGTTCTGGGGTTGCTATTAAGACCTAAAGCTGAAGCCAGGTAAATAGAACCTTCTCCCAATTTTCCAGCAGGTCCACCATCAACAAAGTATGCAAAACTAGTGTTGCCATTTGTTATGTTTTTTGTATAAACCAAATCACCCAAAGAAATATTACCTAACGAAAGTAAAGCAGATGGCAAAGCAATGAATGGAATATTTTCTGAATCAACATATCTTAATGGATTTGTATTAGAATAACCTGACTGAACCAAAGAAGTAGTTGAAACATACATTCCGGGATAAGGATCTCCTGCTCCCTGAATAACAGGGTCGCCATTAATATCAGTAACTACTCCCCACCAATTTCCCGGGTAACCGGCATTTGCTGTCCAATCAAGTCCCGAATCATTTGGACCATAAGCTCTTGGTGACCCATCTGCATCAACAGCAAACTTTGCTCTATAAAGTAT
>Ga0210051_1005802_pt1 | contig 11738 bp, 16 predicted proteins | sample CryGey092014_all_FD_185464 | JGI IMG/M metagenome (GOLD analysis project Ga0210051, IMG submission 185464) | Groundwater microbial communities from aquifer - Crystal Geyser CG23_combo_of_CG06-09_8/20/14_all (SPAdes) (version 2) | ecosystem: Environmental > Aquatic > Deep subsurface > Groundwater...
TAGTGCTGTATATAAATAATAGCCCTATAATCAAGCCAATGATTGCTGATTTTGAAAAAGTGAGAAATATAGCAATGGCTTGGATAAGCAATATAAAGTAATAATATACCTGGTGGATTTTATTTGAAAATGTTCCACGTGGAACATTCGTGCTGGGCTTGTAAATTTCACAGTGAGAATTGTTCCACCTGCCTACCGGACAGGCGGGCGTGGAACAATTTGTATCTTGATTATTTTTAAATTGTTCCACGTGGAACAATTTTTTGTATGCCAGAGTCAAAATTATGGATAAAAGCAAAAACCCGCCTAAAACATTTGGATGCGGAAATAAGCCATAGGAGCGGATAATCTTCGTATCGCTAAATATCACCTTAGCCACGCCTAAGATATTTGGTGAAATTAAACTTTCTTTGAGCCAAAAAAGTCCAATTGAGTGTTGAATTGCAAATTGCCAAATCCCAATGATTGATTGGATTAAACCAGTTCCGATAATTATTTTGATTAAATCCTGAAAAATTGTTCCACGTGGAACAATTTGAATAACTATATACAAAAATAAAAAATAAAATTCTAATAATTTTAAAGATCTAAAAAATGCAATACTGGGATTGGTCGACCAATAAATGGAAATAAATGACCAAATGACGAAAAGAAGTGGCAGCAAAAATGTTCCACGCTTGTCCCTGAAAATGTTCCACGTGGAACATTTTTCTCGGGATGGAACATTAGAGTTCTTTAGTATTGACATTATGCTATATTTATGGTATGATGAAGATATAATCCAGGTCAGAAAAGTCAGAAATAGAAAAATATCGCTTAAATAAAGGTAAATTCCCGAATACTCGTTAAATTGGCTAGCGATTGGATAAAAGAATAAAACTTTGCGGATTGAAAGTGTGAAGGTCAAAAGAAATCCATAGAAAAACCAGCTGTCCGGTTGTGTTTTGAAATTGTTCCAGATTCTTTGCATTAAGCTCATATAGTTGCTTGTATTATACATCACTTACAAAAATAATAATATTCGTTGATTGCGTATTAGTGAATATATTGATAAAGTTAATTTAAGTAAGAGGAAAATAACTGACCTCTGAAGAGGTCTTTAACAATTTGCAAATAAAAGGAGGTGCTCTATGAATTTCCCATTACTTAGAATTGGAAATATTGTTGTAAAGCTACCTATTATTCAGGGTGCTATGGGAGTAAAGAATTCTGGATCACGTCTTGCTTCTGCAGTTGCTAATCAGGGCGGTATAGGCGTTATTGCTGCAGCTGATATTGGTGCAGATGAGCCGGATTTCCACGAGGACCCTTTAACAGCGAATATACGGGCGTTGCGAAAAGAAATTAAAAAAACCAGAGAGTTAACAGATGGAGTGTTTGGGATTAATGTTATGGTTGCCTTGACGCACTATGCTGAGTTGGCCAGAGTTGCTATAGAGGAGAAAGTGCCCTTTCTTTTCGCAGGTGGTGGATTGGCGAAGGAGCTACCTATTTTTTTAAACGGTAGTGTCGAAACGGAGCTTGCTTTGATTGCCTCTACTGCAAGGGCGGTTCTCCTTATGGCGGAGCACTGGTTTAAAAAGTATGGCTATATTATCAAGCTTGTTGTGGTCGAAGGTCCGATGGCGGGTGGGCATCTCGGTTTTTCACCTGAACAAATAGATGATCCTGCATTTTCTCTTGAGAATATTGTGCTTCAGGTAATTGAAGCACTAAAGCCATTTGAGAAAAAGCATGGAGTATCTGTTTCAGTTGTTGCCGCAGGAGGGCTATATACTGGGGCAGATATGAAAAGGATTTTGCGACTGGGCGCGGATGGTGTGCAGATAGCAACTAGACTTGTTACCACACACGAATGTGAGGCGGCAATTGAATTTAAACAAGCATACATCGATGCAAGAAAGGAAGATATTATAATCATCAAAAGTCCTGTCGGGATGCCTGGCAGAGCCATAAGAAACAAATTTCTCGATGATGTTGCAGAGGGGAAGCGCATGCCTGTGAGGTGTCCTTTCCACTGTTTAAAAACCTGTGATCCTGCGAAAGCGCCTTACTGTATTTCCATGGCGCTTATCAACGCACATAAGGGAAAGTTATCGCACGGGTTTGCATTCGCTGGAGCAAATGCCTACAGGGCGGAAAAAATTGTTTCCGTAGAAGAATTAATACGGACAATCAAGGAAGAATATTGTGCTGCCGTTTTAGCAAACAAGGGATAGTCTACATGTTTCAAGGCTCGCCGGGTGGAATTCCCCCGGCGAGCCTCAGTTTTTTTATCCTATTAAATTTTGCTATATTTAACAGGATGAATTGACTAAGATTTTGTAGTTGGTATGATAGATAGATTGCGGGGATATAGCTCATTTGGTAGAGCGCTTCCATGGCATGGAAGAGGTGTGGGGTTCGATTCCCCATATCTCCACATTTTAGGTCTATGCTTTACATAGTCCCTTTTTCTTTGATAAAATGATTTGTTAATGATATGGTGTATATAGGGTAAGTATAATAATTTGCCTTCATAGCTCAATGGATACCTGCCTGCCGGCAGGCAGGGAGCAACTCAAATTTAAAAAAGTAAAAAATGCGCTTGTAGCTCAGTGGATAGAGCGCCGCCGTCCTAAGGCGGGCGTCGTAGGTTCGATTCCTGCCAAGCGCACTAAAAACATGATTACTAAAATTCCAAATTTTTTTGTTGGAGTTTGGAAAAAAAATAGGGTAAATAATAGGAATATTCTTCTATTGTGGTTGCCTTTGGCGGCGCTTATTCTCTATGGGTTGGTTTTGCTGTTTTTTCGATCCTCAGGAAGCTTCCAAGGTGATGAGGCTATTTATAGTCAGATAGCTCGCGAGGGTCTTGAAAAAAAGTCATATTTGAATTTATATTGGCAGAACAAGCTTTGGTTTGAAAAGCCACCCCTTGTAATATGGCTCACTGAAATATCTTTTAGCTTTTTCGGGATATCGGAATTTTCTGCTCATATTTTCCCTGGTATTTTTGGGATAATGAGCGCTGTTTCTCTATATTTTTTTTCGCTGGCATTGTTTAAAAATCGTTTGGCTGCTTTCTTGTCGGGTTTTATATTTCTTACGATACCGATAATACTTTGGTCAATGCGATCAGATATGATGGACTTACCTGTAGGTTTTTTTATCACAGTCAGTATGTATTCTTTTTGGAGAGCTTTTAATGGTAAAAGGAAATGGTGGTTCGCTTTTGGAATATTCTTTGGATTGGCGATTATGACAAAAAGCGTCGTAGGCTTTCTTCCTCTTGGCTTGGCTGGCGCATGGATTATTTATGAAAAAAGATGGGATGTTTTTAAGGATAGTTTTTTTGGCAGAGCATAATTTTAGGACTGCTTATTATATTGCCTTGGCATTTGTTGATGACCTTCAGGTATGGCAATTTATTTTGGCAGGACTATTTGGGATACCATGTGGTCAAAAGGTTTTTCGAGCCGATCTTAGCTACTCCGTGGAATAGAGATACTTTGCTTTCCTATTTTAATTTATATTTTGAAAGAAGCGGGTCTTGGTCGATTGTATCGATTGTTGCTCTTGTCTATGCTTGCAAAAAAGCTGTCAGAAAAAAATATAGTCGGGAAATATTATTGATGCTTTCTTGGATTCTGGCTGTGCTGATCCCATTTGTTTTAGCTGCGACAAAACTGCCTCAGTATATAATCCCACTATATTTTCCGATAGCGATTTTATTAGGCGGTATGATTAACGAAATGATTGTTAAAAAAGACTGGGAATATCTTGCCGGCATAGGGGCAGCTTCTTTGCTGAGTTTTCTGCCTTTCTTTTTTGTCAGAGTTTCTGATTTTGGAGAGGCGCATGTGGTGATTCCCCAAATTTTTATCAGATATTTGGGTGTCAGCAATATGGGTATCGTATATGTGTTTGTTGTCGCAATTTTTATGTGGATTGCCAGTGTGTTTTATTTGAAAAAAAATCAGAGGTTTCTCATGCCTTTTTTGTTCTGATGATTGTCGGGATGAATGTGATCTTGCCTTTTCATCCAAATCGCAATGATTTTATTAAAAAACTAGGTAGCGACATTTCACTGGCTAATGATAATGGATCAGTGGATTTGTATCTTATTAAAAATCCAGAGCATTTTTCGACCGGTATGATATTGCCATTCTATTTGCCTTTAGGAAGCCGAGTTGATAATATTGGCAGTAGGAACGTAGTGTTTGAGAATTATAGCCATAGCAACAGATCTTTCTGTTTCGTGGAAAAAAATTTAATTAAAAATGAAGTGTAAGATGCGAGCATATTGTCATACGCAGATGGAGCAGTGTTCTCATGTGTTGTTTCAGAAAAATAAATTTTTTGCGGCAATTGCATATTTATTTATTATTTAAACTGTGAAAAAGGTGATGCTTAAGAAAATACCGGCACAAGTTATTAATGTTTTGAAAGCCCTGGAAGATGCTGGTTTTGAGGCGTATGTTGTCGGAGGGTGTGTACGGTTTTTGATTATGGCGGATCCAAATTCAGATGGACCGAGCGATTGGGATGTGACGACTTCGGCCAAGCCGGAAGAAGTGCAAAAAATATTTCCGGATAATTTCTATGAGAATAATTTTGGGACGGTGGGAGTTAAGGTGGAAAAATTTGCACCCAATGGGAATCCGGAACGAGAGCCCGCCTCGACTCGCGGAGATGACTGCTCGTCGATGCGAGGCGGGCATGATGTTATCGAAGTGACGACTTTTCGCATTGAAGCGAAATATTCAGACAGGAGAAGACCGGACGCCGTGCAGTTTGCGGAAACTTTGGCGGAAGATTTGAGTCGAAGAGATTTTACGATGAATGCGCTGGCTCTACGAATTAATGCCGATGCGAATTTACGAACAGAAAACGAATCTACGAACAGTAAATTTGAAATTATTGATCTATACAATGGTCAGGAGGATATAAAAAATAAAATTATTCGCACGGTAGGGAATGCGGAAGAAAGATTTGATGAGGATGCGTTGCGCATGATGCGGGCGGTGCGTTTTCATTCTCAGTTGGGATTTGCAATTGAAGAAAAAACTTTGGCGGCGATCAAGAAATTTTCTGGCCACATGCGACACATTTCGCAAGAGAGAATTAAGGATGAACTGACAAAAATAATTTTGTCTGACAATCCGAGTGAGGGAATTGAAATGTTACACGAAACAGGCCTTTTGGATTTTGTTATTCCGGAATTGGAAACGGGATTTGGCATTGCGCAAAATCGACACCATATTCACACGATCTATAAACATTGCGTGCTGGCATTGAAATTTTGTCCATCGAAAAAATTGGAAGTGCGCTTGGCGTCGCTTCTACATGATATCGCCAAACCGCAAACCAAAAGAGGCGAAGGCGAGTTCGCGACTTTTTATAATCATGATCATGTCGGCGCGCGCATGGCAAGAAAAATTTTGCAGCGCTTGAAATTTTCTTCGGATGTGATTGAAAAAGTTTCCTTGCTGGTGGACAATCATATGTTCTATTACAATCCCGAAGAAGTTGGCGAAGCTTCCGTGCGTCGCCTCATCTGCAAAGTTGGCCTGGAGAATATGAAAGATCTGATGGATGTGCGCATCGCGGATCGCCTTGGCAGTGGCACGCCCAAGGCCAAGCCCTACAAATTGCGCCACTTTGAATATGTCATCGAAAAAGTTTCCAAGGATGCGGTGTCGGTGAAGATGTTGAAAATCAACGGCAACGACTTGATGAATGATTTGTGCATCACACCCGGACCAAAAATCGGTGCGATTCTGGATGTGCTTTTGGCAGAAGTGATTGAAGACGCGACCAAAAACGAAAAAGAATTTTTGCTGACTCGCGCCAAGGAACTTTCCCAAGAAGACTTATCCAAGTTGCGTGAAATGGCCAAAGAAAAAATTGAAGAAAAAAAAGAGGAGGATGATAAAGAAATCCGGGATAAGCATTGGGTGAAATAATCCTTATTACTTTATGGGTAGCAGGATATAGAACAATCAAATTTATGCATATGCACAAATTTGATTATTTAAAAAAAATAAAAAACAGAGCATATTTGATTTGGCTCTGTTTTTTTGTTAAGTCTAGATTTTCAAATCGGAATATTCGCGTAAGGTTTTGAGAGTGGCTTGAACTGTCATACTTTCGGCATTGAGCAATGTTACATTTTTGAATCTCTCGGCTATTTTTGTTACAACCTCATCCGCCCATGACGGTGTCAGAGCTTTTACGCCGTCAAAATCTATCTCAATAGGCTCATCTGCCGGAAGATCTTTTAATTGATATGATTCCAAAGCTAAAAATGCCTCTCTACCGGTAGGACGGGAAACTAATTTGTCACCGAATTTTTTTATTTCAATTTTCATATAATTTTTAAAAATTTAAAATTACCAAACAACCATTAATTTTAGTTTCTAGTTTATTTTTTTCATAGCGTGATTGATGATTACTTGAGCATCTCCTGAACTAAATTCTAATAAAAGATTATTTGCAGTGATATTATTTTTTACGAATTTCAATCCATTGCCTCTATTTTCAAATACGCGGCTGGAATTTTTTTAGTAAAGGCCAATTCTAATGCTTCCTCGTCATTTTTTAAGTCTGGAGCTGCTTTTCTGAGCGTGTTTAAAACACCTAAGCCTCGATCAGCAATTATGGCTGTGCCAGTTTTGCTATCATATTCCACTGAGAAGAATACTCCTGGTATATTTGGCCAATTAGCTAAGTTATGATCAAAAGAGTTGTTGCCTAATTCTCCTAGCATAGAATAGATGAGATAGGCTAAATCCTCGCCCATTCCATTTCGAATCAGCTCGTCTGGAACCCTGTTATTGTGAGCTTCAAAAGCATCCCGCATTTGGCAGTAATAATCACTGGCTATTTGCGCTTTTTCCGGATCAGTCATTACCCATTCAAAAGCTAAATTTTTTAGGTTATTTTCCATATAAAATGTTTACTTAGTGTCTTTATCTTATATAAAAAAGTCAGATTAGTCAGAGCGAGGCTAATCACCGGAATAATCAAATTTGTGCATATGCACAAATTTGATTATTGGGAGAAATTGGGATTGTTGAAAAAAATAAAAAAGGCGGAAAACTTGGATAAGCTTTCCGCCTTTGTGTTTCACTTCTTTCTTTGTATTAACTTAATAAGCTACAACAGCGTTGTTATTTCCTTGCAATTTTTTCAATGTAACTAGTTTCCAGAGCACATCTCCTGCGCTATACACATCTATAGATACTACACTATCACAGGGGGGTTCAACATTTATTAGCCACCAGATATGATTGGGCATACCAGAACCATTTGCTGAACAAGTTAGATTTGCTCCTTTAGAAGTGGCTTCTATGAAAAACTTTCCTATGTTAATTTTTTTTTCTGTAGACTCATTGGATAGCAATCCTATAATAACGCAATCGTCACCTCCTTTATATGCCAGTGTTATGGAGATAAAAATTTCGGCAACATCATTGTGTTTGTGTACCTCTATGGAAGTTAAGGCGTTTTTCCAAATCAATTTATCCATTTTTACTCTAATCACTGGCTTTCTTTTCATAACATCCTCCGTTTTAACTTTTTTTTCTGTAGACTCATCGGATAGCATTCCTATGATAACGCAAACATCACCTCCTTTATATGTCAGTGTTATGGAGATAAAAATTTTGGTAGCACCATTGTGTCTGTGTGTTTTTATGGAATTTAAGGCGTTTTCCCAAAGCAATTTATCCATTTTTACTCTAATCCCTGGGTTTCTTTTCATAACACCCTTCGTTATATTTTAGTTAATATCAAGGCAGTTTGACCCCAGCAATTTTCAGTCCAAAATAGAATCCTATCCAAATTGAAAGATAGATGGTGTAAAGAAACATTGGGATAAGCATTATGTCAAAAGATTTAACTATAAAACAAATTAAAGCTTCCAATCTTTTTTTCCAGCAAAGAATATCTATAATCGGATAGAATAGTAAGAGCAGAAAGCCAAAGAATGTCCAATAGAAGTAAAACAATACCATATAAATTCTATTTTATTCATGGTTTTTTCTCCTGCTCAGCTTCGAGGTTGGATACTATCACTGCTGAAAGTATGCCAATAATCATACAAAAAAATGAGATTGAAATGGGTATGCTTTCGTGAATAATCCTATAAGCAAACAGTATCCATAGGACATTTAAACATACAAGCACAATTACAGTGGAAAGAAGAAAATAATAGGTATTAGTTTTTTTACGCATTGGTGCCTCCATTTTGATTTTATTGTTAAAAAACTATGATAGGTCATTATATACATTTCATAGGTATATTCAATAGTAGTCGTCAAATTATTAAAATAGAATAAGTAAAATTGTAATAAAATCCTTTATATATTGACTTTTTAGGTGGTTTTGTTATGATGTAATTAGTAGTCGGAAAATTACGAATAATATGGATATAAAACAAGCCTTGAAGCAAATTGGAATAGACAGTAAAAAGGCAGATGTGTATCTGGCCTGTTTGGAAATGGGCGGCGCAACAGCCTATTTGATTGCTAAAAAGACCGGGCTTAAGCGGCCGACAGTTTATGATATCGTCAATCAATTGATGAAAGAAGGCTTGGCTTATAAATCAATTAAAGGGAATATTAAATATTTTTCTCCGGCTGATCCGGAAGTGTTAATTAAAAAATTGAAAGAAAAAGAAGTATTGGCCAAAGAAATTTTGCCTCAATTGCAAAATTTATATAATTCTCCCCAAACAAAACCATTTATCCGCTATTTTGAAGGTGAAGAAGGTATTAAGGAAATGTATGAGGACAGTTTGCGTTCGCTTAAAAAGGGTGAGGAAATTCTGGCTTATGTTGGCGATGATACTTTGAAAAATATGCCAGAATATGCCGATGATTATATTAAAAGAAGAGTGGAAAAAAATATTCGCTTGCGCGGCATATACAAAAGCTTTCCGGAAATATTAAAATACATACAAAGCAATCAGTCACAGTTGCGCGAGGCTAGAGTTTTAGACGAAGAATATTTTCCTGTTTCTAATGAAACGAATATTTATAAAAATAAAATTGCCATTGCGAGTTATGGCACAGAAATGTTTGGAATGATTATTGAATCAGCGGAAATTGCCCGTTCGCAAAAGGCTATTTTTGAATTGGCATGGAGAGGGGCAAAAGAAATCGAAGGTTTATAAATATTTCTGTTGGCCAATTTCATCTGGCAGATATTTTTGGTCAGCACTATTTTCCATCGGAGTATATTTATAATTTTTGCCATAGTCTAAATCTTTCATCAGTTTGGTTGGAGCGTTGCGCAAATGCAGGGGCACTGGCAAGTTGCTGAATTTTTCTACATCTTTTTTCGCTTTACCATAGGCACTGTAGGCCGTGATATCTTTTTTAGATTTGGCTAAATAAATTACGCAATGAGCTAGGTGGACATTGCATTCCGGATAGCCCAGTTTGTGGCAAGCGTCAAAAACAGCATTGGCCAAAAGCAGTGCGCTGTTGTTAGCCAGGCCAATGTCTTCGGAAGCAAAACGCACCAGACGACGCGCGATGAAAAGCGGATCTTCGCCGCCTTCAACCATACGGGCCAGCCAATAGACGGAAGCATTCGCATCGCCGCCGCGCATTGATTTATGCAAGGCGGAAATGATATTGTAATGTTCTTCGCCGGATTTGTCATAGAGCAAATGAGATTTTTGCAAAACTTTGCGAATGAGTTTGGGTGTGACAGCGTCTGTTTGATTGAGACAGGCTTCCAGCGTGTTGAGTGCCATCCGCGCATCGCCGTTAGAAAGATTGGCTAATAATTTTATGGTGTCCGCTTCAATTTTTATTTTCCGAGCGGATTTTATTTTTTCCAACGCTCGGAAAATTATTTTTTCTAAGTCAACTGCAGAAAGTTTATACAAAACAAAAACGCACGTGCGAGAAACGAGCGCGGAATTGACTTCAAAGCTGGGATTTTCGGTGGTGGCACCGATGAGAATGATAGTGCCATTTTCCACATAGGGCAGAAGCGCATCTTGCTGCGCTTTGTTCCAGCGATGAATCTCATCAATAAAGAGAATTGTTTTTTTGTTGATCAATTTATTGGCTTTGGCTTGTTCCAGAATTTCCAGTAGTATTTTTTTGCCGGAAGAAACAGCGCTGATTTTGAGAAAAGCGGACTGGGTGGTGCTGGCGATGATGTGGGCGAGTGTGGTTTTGCCGGAACCGGGCGGTCCCCACAAAATCATGGATGGAATTTGATCCTGCTCGATCGCGCGAAAAAGATAGGAATCTTTTCCAACGAGTTTTTCTTGCCCAAAAAAATCAGTCAGACTTTCCGGGCGGATAAGATCGGGGAGTGGAGTGGTCATAAAGCTTAATATTATTATACTGATATTATATCACTGAAAGACTATTTCTGGCAAATGGGCTAGCATGTGGTATAATCAGATTAAGCAAAAAACAAACGTAAAATAAAAAAATGGCATCGCAAATCGCCCACATAATTTATGCCAAGAAATATTTGGAGAAGCATCCCTTGCCGAACGGCGAAAAGGATTTGTTTATTTTGGGCTGTGTTTTTCCGGACATCCGCCGACTTGCGGAAAATCTGACACGCAAGGGCACACATATGGCCTTTGATCACATAGACTTGAATTTTGCAGGCCTGACTTCCTTTCGGGCGGGTTGGAAGTTCCATCTCTATTGTGATATGAAGCGCGAGGAAATTTTGAATAAATATGATTTTTACAAAATAGCTGGAGAAGCAGGAAAATCTTGGCAAGCTAACAAGATGTTGGAGGACGAGTTATTATATGATGTTTATAATAATTGGGAAAAGTTGGTGCATTATTTTAATAACGCACCGATGGTGGAGTTGTCAGCAGGGGTTTCACGGCCGTCTTTTGAGTTATGGTACGCAATCGTAGCAAGATATATTGAGAAGCAGCCAGATGACAGAACGATGCATATTTTTGTCAGCAAACAGCCAGCTTTTAAAAAAGCGGATATTATTATGGCCAGAATTGCTGAGTTGAGAAAGAATAAACTAGCCATAGAGATTCTCAAAAAAGTAGTGGAAGAAATAATTTAAGCTTATTGGGGGATATGGTGAAATTCCTGCCTGCATACCTAGCGGTATGTAAACCGGCAGGCAGGGGTAGACGCCCCGCAATAATCTATAATTGGGCATGTGGTGAAATTGGTATACACGCTAGCTTCAGGTGCTAGTGGCAGCAATGTTGTGAGAGTTCGAGTCTCTCCATGCCCACTTTGACTCGATTTTATTATATAAAATCTCGCTCAGTGTAAACACATATTTAGAAATTAATTATATTAAAAATTATGCAAATAGAAATTAAAAACATTAGTGCGAATCCAGTGATGCTTTTGCGCCGGGCAGGTTATACTTTTCAGAGAAATGAAGGTGCTGAGATGAGTTTTGTGCGAGCCTTGGCACGCGCCGGTTATCCAAGATTTCATATGTATGTTTCTGTAGTTGGTGTCGATATGAAAATTAATATTCATTTGGATCAGAAAAAGGAAACCTATGGCGCAGGCACGCGTCATCATGGAGAATATGAGGACGAGGGAGCTCTGAAGACCGAGATGGAGCGATTAATGAACATCTTGAGCTAATCTTGAGCTAATCCTTGCCAAAACAGAGAAATGCCTATAGACTAAGTTATGTGTTTGAAAAGTTTATAACAAGCCCGGGTGGTGAAATTCCTGCCTGCCGGCAGGCAGGGGTATACACGCCAGTCTTAGGAACTGGTA